>UMIC01005753.1_pt1 | contig 110051 bp, 95 predicted proteins | sample 1965681 | NCBI WGS metagenome assembly UMIC01 (sample SAMEA4836114, study PRJEB28245) | human gut metagenome | biome: gut microbiome; material: fecal sample | place: Denmark | collected 2008
CTGCAACACCTCTATCCCCGGTTCAAATCCGGGTGGCACCTCTACAAAATCCAGAATTCAGTATTCTGGATTTTTTTTATCAAGAAACTTTATGCAAACGTACTTGTACTGGATTCCGGAGCAAGGGGCGCAACAACTTCCTTCGTAGAAAATGGACAGGGAGATGTCCTGATCGCATGGGAAAACGAAGCTTATCTTTCTGTAAAAGATTATCCGGATGATTACGAAATTGTGACACCGAGTATCAGCATTCTGGCTCAGCCGTCCGTAGCTATCGTAGATTCTGTAGTAGATAAAAAAGGAACCAGAGAGGTAGCGACGGAATATCTGAATTATCTGTATTCTGATGAAGCTCAGAGAATTGCAGGAGATAATTATTATCGTCCATCAAATGAAGACATTCTGAAAGAATATGCAGATGTCTTTGACTTGAATGTAAATCTTGTGACGATTGACGATTTTGGAGGATGGGAAAAAGCTCAGGAAACACATTTTGCAGATGGCGGTGTGTTTGACCAGATTTATGAAGAATAAGAAATAGAAATACGAGCCCTCCCCGGCAGGACTATAAGATTACTGCGCTGGAGAGGGCTCTTTGCATTGCATATCGAGGAGGCACTGATTTGTAAAGTTATACACACACTTTATCCGCGATAAACAATTTTTCCACCACAGATCGTGTAGTGGATCTTTCCGTAAAGCTCAGATCCCTTAAACGGGCTGTTGGAAGCCTTGGAAGCAAAATCAGTGACAGTCCATTTTTCGTTCGGATCAAAGATTACAAAATCAGCCGGAGCATTTAACTGGATAATTCCGCCTGGCAGACGATAGAGCATTGCAGGATTACAGGTCATTTTTTCCAGAAGTTCCATCAGGGTTAGATGCCCTTCTTTTACAAGGGAAGTAATACCGAGGCCGAGGGAGGTTTCAAGTCCTGTGATACCGCTCGGAGCTTCTGTAAGCGGTTTTGCTTTTTCTTCCATACTGTGAGGAGCATGATCAGTAGCAATCAGGTCAATCGTGCCGTCTTTCAGTCCTTCAATGATCGCCAGACGATCTTTTTCTGCACGAAGCGGTGGATTCATTTTTGCAAGGGTGCCATGCTTTAGAAGTGCCTCTTCTGTTAAAGTAAAATGATGAGGCGTTGCTTCTGCGTGGATGTCAGCACCGAGTTTTTTTGCTGTACGGACAAGTTCAACGGAGTTTGCGGAGCTGATATGCTGGATCACGACAGCAGCGCCGCTTCGAAGCGCAAGCATACAATCACGTGCTACCATAACTTCTTCTGCGATGGCAGGAGAACCGATGACATCAAGTTTTTCAGCGGTTTTTCCGGCATTGATGCCATTATTGGTGATAAAGGCTTTGTCCTCTTCGTGAAGACTGATTGGCATATGAAGTGTAGCAGCCTTTTGCATTGCCTGATAGCAGAATACCGCGTCGAGAAGCGGAATACCATCATCGGTGAAGCCACAGGCACCTGCATTGGCAAGTGCATCGAAATCAGTCATTTTTTTACCATTCAGACCGTAGGAGACAGAAGCAGTCTGGTAGATATGTATATTTTCTTTCTGCGCGCGCTCCAGAATATCTTTCAGAGTATCAACAGAGTCTACGGTAGGCTTTGTATTTGCCATACAGATGACAGAGGTAAATCCACCCTTTGCAGCTGCAAGCGAACCGGTATGGATATCTTCTTTGTAAGTGAGTCCCGGATCACGAAAATGCACGTGTGTATCGACTAATCCCGGAGCTACAGTCAGTCCTGAAAGGTCAAGAATTTCTTCTTCATTCTGCGGAGCAAGGTCTGGGGCAAGTTCAGTGATAATACCGTTTGTAATACGGATGTCCAGAGGTGCGGCGGTTCGAGTAGCAGGATCAATAAGATGACCATTTTTAAGAAGCATAGTTTTCTCCCTTCTGACAGCGCAAGAGGATATTGCCAGTTCTTTTGCTTACTGTCACTAAATTAAATTCAGTATAGAAGAAACCGGAGAACTTTGTCAAGCTGACAAAATCCTCCGGTTGTATATTCACAGTAAAATAAGTAATTTAATAGACAGAATATGAATTTATAAATCTACGCTGATATTCTGTTCTTTAATATTGTGTCTCTTGGCGTATCCGGTGAGGATAAGGGTGAGAGCACCATCTCCGGTAACGTTACATGCTGTACCAAAGCTGTCCTGAAGGGCAAAGATCGTCAGCATAAGAGCAGTACCTGTTTCGTTGAAACCGAGAACACCGGTAATCAGTCCGAGGGATGCCATAACAGTTCCTCCCGGAACACCAGGTGCTCCGAGTGCGAAGATTCCGAGCAGCAGGCAGAAAAGAATCATGGTGCCAGGTGCCGGGATAGAGCCATACAGGATCTTTGAAATAGTCATAACAAAAAATACTTCAGTAAGAACAGATCCGCAGAGATGGATGTTGGCAAAAAGAGGAATACCAAACTGTACCATATCTTTACGAAGTGGTTTTGCTTTGCCTGCACACTGAAGAGCGACTGCAAGAGTAGCAGCAGAGGACATGGTTCCTACTGCAGTCAGATAAGCCGGTCCATAGTGGCGAACAACTTCCATCGGGTTTTCATGTGAATATGCGCCAGCAAGAAAATAGAGCAGTGCCATCCAGATAAAGTGACCAATCAGTACGATTACGATAACCTGAAGGAATACAGGAAGCTGTTGGGTAATAGATCCTTCGTAAGCAAGTCCGCAGAAAGTAAGTGCGATAAAGAACGGAAGAATCGGAATAATGATCTTGGATACGATGGAAAGCACGATTTTCTGGAATTCATCCAGTACACCGGTGATCAGCTTTGTCTGATTCCATGTAGCAGCCAGACCTACCATGATAGAAAATACCAGAGCACTCATAACGGACATGATCTGTGGAATGGAAAGTTCAAATACGACTTCCGGAAGTGTCTTAAGCCCTTCTACATCAGTAACAATGGAAAGATGTGGGATAAGTATATATCCTGCACCTGTGGAAAAAAGAGCTGCACCGATAGAAGATACATAAGCGATCACAAGAGCAACACCCAGCATACGGGAGGCACTGTTGCCGAGCTTTGTGATAGATGGTGCGATAAAACCGATAATGATCAGTGGTACACAGAAGTTGATCAGCTGACCGAGAACATATTTCACTGTAACAATGATATTCAGAATCGCAACAGTCAGTGAAGCACCGTCCGTTTTGTTTAAAATGATACCTGCAATGATGCCGATGATAACACCGACTAACAGTTTGAAAGGCAGGCTTGTAAAGAAATTATTTTTTTTCATTTAAGTAGTCCCCTCTGTAAAAAGATATAAATATAAGATCAACAGTCCTGATTGATATCAGCCTGGTCGATCATGACATTGAGAATTTCCGTATCGGTGAGGCGCATGCCGACACGTCCGATATATCCCATACTTTTGATGGTTTCTTCGATATCGTCTTTGATGATTCCCTCGCCCGGAAGAAAGCTCTTGTTCTGAATGCTGAGCTGGAAAGCCATCAGAGCGGCATCGACAGAAGATGCGATCTTTGCGGCGCAGGATGGTTTGGCACCGTCACATACAATTCCACCGACGTTTCCGAGTGTGTTTATGATCGTCAGGGATACCTGCTGGTAAGTACCGCCATACATGTAGGTGATTCCTGCACCGGCACCGCACGCTGCACTGACGGCACCACAGTAAGCAGAAAGACTTCCTATATAGTATTTCTGATGGATGGCGATCAGATTGCTGACAACGAGAGAACGACAGAGTTTCTCATGGGAAACTTCCCATTCTTCAGCAAAAACAATAACAGGGAGAGATACGGTCATTCCCTGATTTCCACTTCCGGAGTTGATTACAACCGGCATGGAACAGCCGCCCATACGGGCATCACTTCCGGCAGCAGCCCTTGCACATGCTCTGGTCGTTACACTTTTGCCCCAGACATGCATGAGCGTTTTTCCGATCTGCGCGCCATAGTTATTGTCCAGTCCCTCCTGAGAGATGGCGGAGTTCAGTTTGATCTGACGATCCAGAATCGGCTGTACATCTTCTATTTTTACCTGATCGGCAAAATCAAGGATGTCTTTGACTGCCAGTTTGGATTTATCCACAGTAGTAATATTGTCAGATTTATATGGATTATCCAGGATTACTTCACCGTTCTTTTCGATATGGGTGATGTTGGTGTGCTGATGCTCAATGGTGACAGAAGCGTAATGTCCGTCTTTGATTACTTTGGCTGTGATATAGAGGTTGTCTACATTCTGAACCAGAGAGCAGGAACAGACTTTCTTTGCAATCAGTTCTTTGGTGAGGGCAATGTCTTTGGGAGTTACTTCACTTAGTACTTCCAGAGCTTTGTCAGCATTTCCTCCGACAATGCCGAGAACAGCTGCAACGTCAATTCCTTTAAGTCCGCCGGAATTCGGAACAGTAACACCTTTAACATTCTTAATGATGTTTCCGCTCAGAAGCATTTCCACCGTATCCGGAAATTCTCCGAGAATCTGGCGAGCTTTTGCCGCTGCATAAGCAATGGCAATCGGTTCTGTACATCCGAGTGCAGGTACCAACTCCTGTTTCAGGATGTTTAGATAGTTTGCATATAATGCAGAGTCCATTAGTGGGTCTCCTTTCGCTTTAATACGCGATTAAGCGTTTGTGCAATCAGTATATCCTGTTTTACAAAATATTACAATGTATTATGCAAAATAACAAATGATAAATATGATTTAACAAGTATGTATTCAGAGAAAAAGAACAATTTTTATAAAAAGTGAAATGTTCGGCAAAAAGCGCTTTACATTTGAAAACTCATATGTTAAAATAAGCAACTGTGTGATATATTTTCATATCCTTGCTCTCTGTACAGGCAGAGGGCCATAAAGACCACAAGGAGGTAAGAAAGCATGAACAAGTACGAATTAGCATTAGTTGTGAGCGCAAAAGTTGAAGACGAAGTTCGTGATGCAGTAGTAGAGAAAGCAAAAGGCTACATCACTCGTTACAACGGAAACGTCACAGAAGTAGAAGAATGGGGTAAGAAGAAATTAGCTTACGAAATTCAGAAAATGCATGAAGGCTTCTACTATTTCATTCAGTTTGAAGCAGACGCACAGTGTCCAGCCGAAGTAGAAAGACATGTACGTATCATGGACAACGTATTAAGATACTTAGTCGTTCGTAAAGACGCATAATCTTTTTACAGATGGATTTTAGAAAGCACCATTAAGAAACCCGTTCACTCACTAAGAAGAAAGAGGTATAATAATGAACAAAGTAATTTTAATGGGACGCTTAACAAGAGATCCTGAGGTAAGATATTCCGCAGGAGAAAATGCACTGGCAATTGCAAGATACACATTGGCAGTCGACAGAAGATTTCGTCGTGACGGAGAAGCTACCGCTGATTTTATCAGCTGTGTTGTTTTCGGACGTGGCGCGGAATTTGCAGAGAAATATTTCCATCAGGGAATCCGCATTGTAGTCAGTGGTCGTATTCAGACAGGCAGCTACACGAACAGAGAAGGCCAGAAAGTTTATACAACAGAAGTTGTTGTTGAGGAACAGGAATTTGCAGAAAGCAAAGCATCCAGCGACAGCTATGCAGCATCACATCCTCAGCAGAATGCAGCACCGGCTCCGTCAATGCCGAGCCCGGGAGCAGCAAGCGCAGACGGCTTTATGAACATTCCGGATGGAATCGACGAGGAGCTTCCATTTAACTAAGCTCTTAATTTAAACTGAAAGAAATATGAACAGGAGGAAACCATCATGGCTTACAATAGAGGCGAAAGACCGGACTCTCCAATGAAGAGAAGAGGCGGACGCAGAAGAAAAAAAGTTTGTGTATTCTGCGGTAAAGAAAACAATGAAATCGATTACAAGGATGTAGCAAAACTCAGAAAATATGTTTCTGAAAGAGGTAAAATCCTTCCGAGAAGAATCACAGGAAACTGTGCAAAACATCAGAGAGCTCTGACCGTTGCTGTTAAGAGAGCACGTCATCTGTCCATGATGCCATACGTTCAGGACTAATCTGATCGATATAGCGTATATGAGTTGCTGTCACCCAAAAGACGGAAATCTGTCTGGAGGGTGGCAGCGTTTTTTTTCTGAAAAAAGACACCGAAGCTGTTTTCTTTACAATTTTATGGTAAAGTCTCTGTGAATCTGCTATAATAGAAGGTAGCATCGTTGTAAAGAATAAGAAAAAGAATGGTAAAGAGTGTTATGAGTGGAAAATTAAAATTAAAAGGTCACCTGAAGCATTTAGCCCGCTGGCCATTGTATTTATCCGTTCTGCTGATTACATTGAATATTTTGGTATACGTGATCAACATAAAAGCCGGTGTAGTTGTCACTATGGGCAATATCCTCTATCTTGTGGCAGCAGTTGTGCTTTTGCTTTATCACAGACCGCTGTTGTTCAATGATCTGATTGCTTTTGCCAGCCAGTATGAATTTCTTGAGAAACGTGTTCTTGAGGAACTGGCGCTTCCATATGCAGTGATGGATATGCAGGGAAGGATGATCTGGTCCAACAGAATGTTTGCCCAGCTGACTGGGAAAGATTCCTTCTATCGTAAAAATGTCAGCACGATTTTTCCGGATATTACAGCAGACAAACTTCCGGGAAAGGATGGAAAGGACATTGCAGAACTCAGTACGCAGTTTGAAGACCGCATTTACCGGATCTCTATGCAGAAGGTGATGCTCAGTGAATCCGTTGCTCCATCAAAACTTCTGGTGGATATTCCGGATACTACCAGCCTGATCGCAATGTATCTCTATGATGAGACTGAGCTGAAGGAGTACATTCAGGCAAATGAGGACAACAAGCTTGTAGTTGCACTTGCTTATCTCGATAATTATGAAGAAGCACTGGAAAGTGTTGAAGATGTAAGACGTTCTCTTCTAATCGCACTGATTGACCGTAAGATCACGAAATACTTTTCTAATTATGACGGACTTGTTCGTAAACTAGAAAAAGACAAATATTTCCTAATTCTGAGACAGAGTTCTCTTGAGGCTCTGAAAGAGCAGAAGTTCCATATCCTTGAAGAGGTAAAGACGGTGAATATCGGTAATGAAATGACGGTGACGTTAAGTATCGGTATCGGACTGAATGCCCCGACTTATCTTCAGGATTATGAGTATTCACGTATTGCGATCGAGATGGCACTTGGACGCGGCGGTGATCAGGTCGTAATCAAGAATGGTGAGAAGATTACTTATTATGGTGGTAAGGCGCAGCAGATGGAAAAGACTACCAGAGTCAAAGCCAGAGTAAAGGCACAGGCACTCAAAGAATTTATGAGTACCAAAGAGCGTGTTGTGGTCATGGGACACAAGATTACGGATGTTGATGCGCTCGGAGCTGCCATTGGTATTTACCGTGCAGGTAAGACTCTTGGTAAACCGGTACACATAGTTGTTAATGATCCGTCTACTTCGATTCGTCCGCTGATGGCAGGATATATGAACAATCCGGACTATGAACCGTCCATGTTTATTGATCGTAATCAGGCAATTGATCTGGTCGATGACAATACTGTCGTTGTCGTGGTTGATACGAACAAACCGAGTTATACAGAGTGTGAAGATTTACTGTATCTGACAAAGACAATTGTTGTGCTGGATCATCATCGCAGGGGAAATGAAGTCATTCAGAATGCCGTACTTTCCTATGTGGAGCCGTATGCATCTTCTACGTGTGAGATGGTTGCCGAGATCCTGCAGTATTTTTCAGATGATCTCCGTCTGAGAAATATTGAAGCAGACTGTCTGTATGCGGGAATTATGATTGACACAAATAACTTTATCACAAGAGCAGGTGTTCGGACTTTTGAGGCGGCTGCTTTCCTGAGACGCTCCGGTGCGGATATGACACGTGTCCGTAAAATGCTACGTGATAATATTGATTCCTATAAAGCAAGAGCGGAGGCAGTACGTACTGCAGAAATCTACCGTGGATGTTTTGCTATCGCACAGTGCCCGAGCAAAGGTCTGGAAAGTCCTACGGTTGTCGGTGCACAGGCTGCCAATGAACTTCTGAATATTGCAGGAGTGAAGGCATCTTTTGTTCTGACCTCTTATAACAAAGAAGTCTACGTCAGTGCCCGTGCGATCGATGAAGTCAATGTGCAGGTTATGATGGAAAAGCTTGGCGGCGGCGGACATATCAATATTGCCGGTGCACAGGTCAGACGCCCGATGGATGAAGTCGAAGATATGATCAAAGAAATTATAGATGAGATGTATCAGGAGGAAGAAACAAAGAAATGAAAGTAATTTTATTAGAAGACGTAAAAGCTCTGGGAAAAAAAGGACAGATCGTGAATGTCAGTGACGGATATGCAAGAAACATGATCTTACCGAAAAAACTTGGTGTGGAGGCTACTCCGAAGAACCTCAACGATCTGAAACTTCAGAAAGCTAATGCAGAAAAAGTTGCACAGGAAAACCTCGAAGCAGCTCAGGCATTTGCAAAAGACCTCGAAACAAAAGAAATCATTCTGACACTGAAAGTAGGAGAAGGTGGAAGAACCTTTGGTTCTGTTTCCTCCAAAGAAATCTCCGAAGCAGCAAAAACACAGCTTGGTCTCGATATCGACAAGAAGAAGCTGCAGCTTCCGAATCCGATCAGAAATCTTGGTGTGACACAGGTTCCGGTAAAACTTCATCCTAAGGTAACCGGAAGCCTTAAAGTCTGGATCAAAGAAGCGTAAGAAATAGGGAGTGGGCACGATGGAAGAAGCACTGATAAAAAGAATACCACCTCACAGTCTGGAGGCCGAACAATCAGTAATTGGTGCCATGCTTCTTGACAGGGATGCCATTCTGGTTGCATCCGAAATTCTGACAAGTGATGATTTTTATCAGAATCAGTACGGAATTATTTTTGACGCGATGGTGGAGCTCTGTAATGAGGGAAAGCCGGTCGATCTGGTTACCCTGCAGAACCGCCTGAAAGAAAAAGATCTGCCGCCGGATATCAGCAGCATGGAATATGTCCGTGAGCTGATTGAGGCAGTTCCGACTTCGGCAAACGTAAAATACTATGCCAATATCGTCAGCGAAAAAGCGCTTCTCCGCCGCCTGATCCGGGCAACAGAGGATGTGGCAAATACCTGCTATCTTGAGAAAGAGAGCACAGAGATGATTCTTGAAGAATCTGAGAAAAAGCTTTTCAATATTCTTCAGAGAAGTATCGGCGGAGACTACGTGCCGATTCAGCAGGTCGTCCTGAATGCGATCAATAACATTGAAAAAGCATCAAAATTAAAAGGAAGTGTAACCGGTATTCCAACCGGATTTATTGATCTGGATTACAAGACATCGGGAATGCATCCGTCGGATCTGGTACTGATAGCAGCACGTCCCTCTATGGGAAAGACGGCATTTGTTTTGAATATTGCACAGTATATGGCATTTCGTAAGGATGTCACGGTAGCAATCTTCAGCCTGGAAATGTCAAAGGAACAGCTGGTGAATCGTCTTCTGGCGATGGAATCCCATGTAGACTCTCAGAATATGCGTACCGGTAATCTGAAAGATGAGGACTGGACAAAGCTTGTAGAGGGTGCGGATATCATCGGACGTTCCAATCTGATCATAGATGACACACCGGGAATCAGTATCGCAGAGATGCGTTCGAAGTGTCGAAAATACAAGCTGGAACACAATCTCGGAATTATCATGATCGACTACCTTCAGCTGATGAGCGGAAGCGGAAAGAGTGATTCCCGTCAGCAGGAAATTTCTGATATTTCCCGTTCGCTTAAGGCACTTGCGAGAGAACTGAGCGTGCCGGTCATTGCGCTTTCGCAGCTGAGCCGTGCCGTAGAGCAGAGACCGGATCACCGCCCGATGCTTTCGGATCTCCGTGAGTCCGGCGCAATTGAGCAGGATGCCGACGTCGTAATGTTTTTGTATCGTGATGACTATTATCATAAAGATACTGAGAAGAAAGATATTGCAGAAGTTATCATTGCGAAGCAGAGAAATGGCCCGATCGGGACGATCGAACTGGTATGGTTGCCTCGTTATACACAGTTTGTGAATATGAAAAAATAGACAATATGTGCTGAATGCAGCCATATACCGCGGAATTATACAGTGCCGATGGTGTATGGCTGTTTTTTTGTCGGACTGTTTTCATTGAATTTGAGTAAAATCCTGTCTATAATAAATTGTAGCGAATTTCATAAGGAGGTGCGGGATGGAGACACGTTATACAGTCAGACAGACAGTTGAGATGACTGGAGTCAAGTCCTATGTTCTGCGGTACTGGGAGGAAGAACTGGAGCTTCAGATCCATAGAAATGAACTGGGACACCGTTATTACACCGGATATGATATTCAGCTTTTTTTGAATATAAAAGAACTGAAGAGGCGGGGACTGCAGCTTCGTGCAATCAAAAAACTGATTCCTCAGATCACTGTATCCATGAGCGGATTTGAAGAAAGCGGGGCGGCATTGCTGGAAGGTGTTGCAGAGGACATATCGGAAGATGCGCAGACAAGAGCAGAAGAAGATGTAAATACAGAAAAGAGGACAGATACCGTCAAAGCAGAAATACACAATAATGAAAAAATCCTGGAATTTCAGACGATCCTTGAGCGATTGATCGCGCAGGAATTACGTTCTCAGAATGAAGACGAGGAACGGTACCGGTCGCTTGATTTTGCAATACGGAGGCAGCAGATGGCAAGGCGCGAAGCCGCGGCTGCATCCGAAAAAAAGGGAAAAAGAAAACATCGGGATGGCGTAGATAAAAAATAAAGAAGAACAGAAAAAAGCTACGGCAGATGCCGCAGCTTTTTTGTTGTGAATGAAATTATTCAGCTGGATGGATTGCTTCTGTAGGACAGGCGTCAGCGCAAGTTCCACAGTCAAGGCATGCATCAGCATCAATTTCGAAATGCTCTGCACCTTCAGAGATAGCTTCAGCTGGACATTCAGCTGCACAAGTTCCACAGCTTACACATTCGTCAGAAATTACATATGCCATTATTAATATCCTCCTTTTTTCTCGTTAGTACCCTTACAGGTTCTATATCGTTATTCTAATATATATCTTTCGGGATTACAAGTACAAATTTGTGAACAAAATTTGATATTTAAGGTTGATTCCTACTAACTTTTATATTATAATGAGAAATAACGAAAAATTTGAGAAATATTTTTTTCGTAAGAAAAGGAGGAAATTACAATGGCAAAAGTTACAAAAGATATGCTGATTGGCCAGTTGATTACTTTAGATCCAAATATCGCACCGATTCTTATGAGAGCAGGTATGCACTGCCTTGGCTGCCCGTCTTCACAGATGGAATCTCTGGAAGAAGCTGCTATGGTTCATGGAATGGATGCTGATGTACTGGTTCAGCAGATCAATGACTTTCTTGGAGAATAATATCCAACCATTTTTAATGAAAAAGACTGGCGAAAATGCCAGTCTTTTTGTTACATTGCATATTGAGGAGGCGCCGGTGGCGCGTCCTCTGATTTTTTGGTGTATTGCATCAATCAGAGCTGTATAAGCTGCTGTAATGCATTTTCAGAGATCAGTTCTCCGTGTTCTTTAAGGTGTGCTTCACCGGCAATCGAAAACGGTCTGCTCTTACCGTACTCAGAAAGAATGTTGCAGACTTTGTTGAATTCTTCAGGTGAGTAACCGGACTGATGGATGACAAGCTGATAACGAGCCTCATTGTCTTCTTTGTACAGTGTGTTGAGACCGGTAAAGAAACTGTTCAGGCCATGAGCGGCAGCAATGACATCATCAAGCTTGTTGAAGCAGAAAAGACGTGTCAGATTGACTGCCGGAGTATCTGAAGAAGAAGCAGGAGATTCCTGGCTGTCTTTTTGTGTGGTGGCCTGCTTTCGGGAAGAACCACCTTTCATTTTTGCTTCGTATATTTTCTGAAAAATATCGATGATGTTATCAGCACCGTCAAGCTGAAGTGGTTCAGCCGGTGAATTTTCTTTATATGGTGAAAACTTGGAAAAACGTGTATCCAGTTCATCAGGATCTTCGACTTTGGTTATGATAAGGATGATACTGTCAAGATTGACCGGAATCGCCTCAATCATCAGCGGAATATTGTCAGCTTCAAAGCCAAACTGTATCTGTGCCTGCTGCATCATATCGCGGAAAAGCTTCTTGGCTTTCTCGGAGCCATAGGCAAGTTCTTTGAGATTGACCTGATGTGTTTCCAGATCCTCACGGGTTAAAGTACAACGGATTTGGTTTTCATTGATTTTTTCTATTTTCATTTTATCACATCCTATTCTTGTTCCCCTGTCTCTGCAATATTATATACCACAACCCTGCAGAATGTAAAGAAATACAATTTGCCTGTTTATAAAAAATTTAGAAAAAAAGTGGAAATTTTTTGATAAAATAACAAAAACGCTTGCATATATTCAAAATACAGGTATAATAAGCCGTAAGAAAAAATATTTGTGTAGCGGATAGTTGAAAAACATTTTTTTACAGCAGACCAACACTTACACAATAACACAATTCTTTTTACATAAAGTCATTGCCAGAAACATGTCCTGCAGCATTCACGCTGTGGCAGCAAGCAATTTCCCTAAGATTAAGTTCGATTATCGTTCCGGTATTTTTTCTTGAACCTATCAGGTGTTTTCTAAAATCAAAATAACAAGGAAGGGAGGAAAGGATTAAGGAAGTATGTCACATGACAAGAAACACAATGATTCCGTAAAACCTCTGAAGTCAGAGCTGAAGCTTTACCGCAGACAAGGAGTAGAGCTTTATCTGGATGGCAGTCCAAGTAAGCCGAAGACGATAGCGAGAGCCTGTATGATCGCAGAAGACGGATGTTATATGCGGGATTATACAGAAGATGAGAACGGACGGATCGCAAGAGTAGATTTTGACCGGATAAAAAACACCTAGGGCATATAGGAAGAGGGGATTTTCTGATTTGCCTGTAAGCAGCTTTCCCTATAATACTTAACCATACATCAGAAAATCCCTTCCTGAAATAGCTTTACAGTTTTGCAGAAGTGTGAAATTTTAAATAAACGACACAAGCCATAAAAAACATGATATAATAAAAAAGTATATGTCAATTTTCAGAAGAAACTGCAGAACACTCAGAGATTCTCTGAGTCAAAAGGGAGAAACAGATGAAACATGAGACAGAGAAACAAACGAAGAAACAGCAGAAGCCGGTAGTGATTGTGTGTATATTGATTTTAGTACTGGCAGCTGTTGGGGTGGGAACGTACTTTATCAAAAAGTATATTCCTACGAAAGAACGAATGGACCTGACGGAATATTATGGACAGACGGGCGAGGATGAAATGACCGTTATTCTTGGTACAGATATTATGGAGACTAAGGCGGTAACATCCGGAGACAGAGTTTATCTCCCTCTGGATATGGTAAATACATATCTGAATCAGAGATATTACTGGGACAGTGCGAATCAGCAGATTCTTTATGCTACACCTTCAGAACTTCAGTATTATCCGGCTTCAGAGAGTGGAGACAGTGAGGTCTGGTTAAAGGCCGGCTCTGTTTATTTGAATCTTGATTTTGTAAAGAAATTTACGGATCTGGATGCATATGTGTATGACAATCCTTCAAGAATTGCGATCCAGCATCAGTTTACATCAGTAAATACTGCAACAGTAAAGAAAGATACCAGTATTCGCTACCGTGGAGGAATCAAATCACCGATTCTGACAGACGTCAGTGAAGGTACGACGCTGATCTATATGGAAGCGTTGGAAGACTGGGTACAGGTAGCGACAATGGATGGTTATATCGGGTATATTCAGAAGGATAAGCTCTCCGATATGGAAAAAAAAGATTTTGAACGTGATTTCCAGAAAGAAGAATACACTTACATTACTATGGAGGATAAAGTGAATTTAAGCTGGCACCAGGTGACGACACAGGAGGCAAATGCTTATCTTGCTGACAGTATTGCAAATATCAGTGGAGTCAATGTGATCTCTCCTACCTGGTTCTATATTCAGGACACAGCGGGAAATATCGGAAATATCGCGTCAGCGGATTATGTGTCACTGGCACATGAGAAAGGTCTGAAAGTTTGGGGACTGATTGACAACTTTACTGCAGATGTGAGCACGACAGAGACACTTTCACAGCTGGCATCCAGACAGAATATCATTCAGCAGCTTGTACAGACAGCTTTATCGGTAGGTCTTGATGGAATTAATGTCGATTTTGAGTCGCTCAGTGAGGATGCAGGACCGCATTTCCTTGAATTTTTGAGAGAACTTTCTATTGAATGCCACAAAAATAATCTGGTGGTTTCCGTAGATAACCCGGTTCCGGAGGATTTTACCAGTCATTATGACAGAAAAGAACAGGGACTTGTAGTGGATTATGTCATCATTATGGGCTATGATGAGCATTATGTTGGCTCTGATGCGGGCTCTGTTGCATCTCTTCCGTGGGTTGAACAGGGTGTACAGGATACAATCGCTGAGGTTACACCGGAGAGAACTATCCTTGCTATTCCGTTTTATACGAGACTCTGGAAAACTACTGGAGGAGCTGTGACCAGTGAAGCAATCGGAATGGATGAGGCGCAGAATGTACTCAGTACAAATGGAGTAGAGGTTGCCTGGGATGGAAGTGTCGGACAGAATTATGCGACTTTCGAGCAGGATAATTCGACATATCAGATCTGGCTGGAAGATGCACAGTCAATTGCCGAGAAGGTAAAACTGATCCAGAAATATAATCTGGCAGGTGTGGCACAGTGGAAACTCGGATTTGAGAACAGCAGTATCTGGCAGACGATCAGCGACAATCTTCAGGCAGCATCCTGAGAACATCCTGACAGATAAGAAATTTTACAGAAGATAACATACAGAAAAGCACTTTACTTAAAGAAAAAATTCCCAGCATAGATGGCTGGGAAATACTTAAGTAAAGTGCTTTTTGTTTTATAAAAAAATATTCATAAAATCTTTTCTTACACAGGACTGATAAAAAAGTCCCATAAATGGAAGGAGGCCGGTACTTTCGTACCGGCGCGTATGAAAAAGAAAAATATTTTATAGAAAGCTTTCGCTCTCTACAGTGACTACTATACTAGATAAGTGTGAAAAAAATGTGATGCGATTTTGAATAAATTGTGAAGAAATCAATTTTTTACATCAGAATTTTTTCCAGGTCCCTTTAAAGAAGAGAAGCAACAGTGGGAAAATCTCCAGTCGTCCGGCAAGCATGTCGAAAACCAGAACACATTTGGAGAAATAAGAGAAAGAACTGAAATTTCCCATAGGTCCGACAATCTCAAGTCCGGGACCGATGTTGTTAAGTGTTGCGGTGACTGCGGTAAAGTTGGTAGTCATATCAAAGTTATCCAGTGATATAAGCAGTATGGAAACTGCAAAGATCAGAAGATAAAGGGTCAGATAGATATTTGTGGATCTCAAAATATCATGAGTGATCGTTTTCTGATCCATTTTAATCTTTTTGACAGCATTTGGATGCAGATATAACTGGAACTCTTTTTTTGCAGCTTTACAGAGAATCAGAATACGTGAAACCTTGATTCCACCGCCGGTACTGCCGGCACATGCACCAACAAACATCAGTAGCACAAGAATTGTTTTTGACAGGGCGGGCCATTGATTAAAGTCAGCACTGGAAAAACCGGTTGTGGTGATAATGGATCCGACCTGAAATGCTGCCTGCTGTATGGAAACACCAAGATTCTGGAACAGGTGCATAGTATTCAGTCCGATCACAAGAATTGCAGCAGCAATGATTCCGAAGTAGTAACGGACTTCTTCAAATTTAAGTGCCTGTCGGATCTTTTTTGTAAGGATCAGATAATATGCGGAAAAGTTTACTCCGAATAAAATCATAAATATTGTTGTGACAATCTGACAATAGGTGCTGTAACTTCCCATACTGTCATTTCTGATACCGAATCCACCGGTACCTGCAGTGCCGAATGCAATACATAATGTATCGAATAAAGGAATATTTCCAATCAGAAGTAGAACGATCTGAAGGAGCGTCATTCCGATATAGATAGAATACAGAATTTTGGCTGTCTGCTGTACTTTGGGCACCAGTTTACTTACAGAAGGTCCCGGGCTCTCTGCCTTCATCAGATTCATATGATAACCGCCTGCAAGTGGCAGCAGGGAGAGCAGAAATACCAGAACGCCCATACCACCGATCCAGTGTGTGAAACTACGCCACATAAGAATACAGTGAGGAAGAACTTCTACATCCGTGAGGATACTGGAACCGGTCGTAGTAAAACCGGAAACAGTTTCAAAAAAAGCATCGATCGGATGCGGAATGGAGTTACTCAGTACAAATGGAACGGATCCAAAGATGCAGAGTGCCAGCCAGCTTAATGCAACAGCAACGCATCCGTCTTTTGTGTAAAATACTTTGTTTTTTGGTTTACGGGCTGTCAGAGGAATACCGACAATGAGGCAGAGTATCATGGAAATCAGGAAAGCAAAGAATTCATGTTCCTGATAAACAAGGGCTGTGATACAGGGAAGCACCATGAAGATTGCCTGAAAGTTACACACCCATCCTACAATATATGCAATTATACGAAAATTCATCGATACACCTCATTTTACGCAAGGATATCGCGAATATCGCGAAGTCCCTTGTGTGTAGTTACAATAATGACATTATCACCAATCTGGATAGAGTCCTGACCTCGTGGAATCCGGACAGTTCCTTCACGGGTAAGGCAGCATACGAGGAGATTTGACTTGAGATTTAAGTCTGCAAGCGGTATGCCTACTACAGGGGATTCGTCCCGGATGATAAACTCTAATGCCTCTGCCTGATTATCAAGGACATGATAGAGTGTTTCCACATTACTGCCGATTGTATTCTGCATGGCACGTACATAACGAAGAATAGAATCAGAGGTGATGTATTTAGGATAAATAACACTTCCGATATCAAGATCATCAATGACGTCTTTATATGGAAGACGGTTGACTTTTGCAATCAGTTTTGCCTGTGTCAGGTTCTTGGCCGACAGGGAAAGGAAGATATTTTCTTCATCCATATTGGTCAGTGTGACGAAAGATTCTACAGTGGAGAGTCCCTCTTCAAGAAGCAGGGAACGGTCAGTGCCATCTCCGCAGATAATCGTTGCATCCGGAAGCATTTCACTGAGTTCTTCGCAGCGGTCTTTATTTTTATCAATAATTTTGACATTGATCTTGAGGTCGGACAAAGTCTTTGCAAGATAGTAGGAAATTGTACCGCCACCAATGATCAGAGTATTTTTGACCTGATGCGTTTTCAGGCCGATTTTTTTGAAAAACTGGGCAGTGTTTTTCGGAGTTGCGATGATAGAAACAAAATCACCATTATGAACCAGATGATCACCACCCGGAATACTTAAGGTCGTTTTGCTTTCGATTGCACAAAAAAGAATATCGCAGCGATACTTGTCTGTAATCTGAGAGATGGACATTCCATCCAGACCAAATTCCGGAAGAACCTTAAACTTCAGAAGCTCTACACGGCCTCTGGAAAATGGATCGATTTTGATTGCGGCCGGGAAACGGAGCAATCGTGAAATTTCTCTGGCAGTTGCCAGTTCCGGATTGATGATCATGGACAGTCCGAGACGCTCTTTGATGAAACTGATCTCTTTACTGTAGATCGGATTACGTACACGGGCGATGGTCTGACAGTGACCGGTCTTCTGTGCAATAAGGCAGCAGAGCAGGTTCAGCTCATCAGAAGCAGTTACTGCAATCATGATATCGGCGGTCTTTACACCAGCCTCCATCAGTGTATTGATACTGGCACCGTTGCCGACGATTCCCATTGCATCGATATCCTCAGTAAGATCATTGATAACATCAGGATCAGTGTCGATCAGCGTCAGATCTGTATCTTCTTCCTGCAATTGATCCGCAAGGGTGCGTCCAACTTTTCCACACCCAACAATTATAATATGCATGGTTTCCTCCATAAAATAAAGTATATATCTATTATAAGCGTTTTCATTATATCACTCTATATGAGGATTTTAAACATATAAAATAGTTTTTGTGTAAAATTTGTGTTATATTAAAACTACAGTTTTGCAAACAAAAAGAGTATGCTGGTTGTATGCAAAAATAACGAAGGGAGCTTTTTATGAGCACAGTTGATGAAACAGTCAGTAAAGTTGATCAGGGACTGCAGGAAATGGGAATTGGCAGTGTAAAAGAAAGCATTAAAGATATTCTGGATTTTAAACAGTATCTGCAGGATCAGATTCCGGCGGTGACCGGATTTTGCATAAAAGTTGTATTATCGATCATTGTATTTTTTGTAGGAAGAAAAATTATCCACTGGCTTCTGAAAATCATGCGGCGTTCGCTGGAACGGGCAAATGTAGATGCAGGTGTTGTGCAGTTTGCATCTTCTGCGGGCAAAGCGATTCTGTATATCCTTCTAATCATCAACATTGCAGTGAGCCTTGGGGTAAAAGAGTCATCAGTAGCGGCTTTACTGGGAACTGCCGGTGTAACAGTTGGTCTGGCACTGCAGGGAGGGCTTGCAAACCTGGCAGGCGGTGTTCTCCTGCTTTTGTTTAAGCCGTTTGTAGTGGGAGATTATATTATTCAGGATCAGTCGAATGGCTGTGAAGGTACGGTTGCAAAGATTGAGATCTGCTATACAACACTTCTCAGTATTGACAACAAGAAAGTTGTAGTTCCGAACGGTACATTGTCCAATAGTACGATCATTAATGTGACGGCGAAAGAGAATCGTAAACTTGAGATCAAAGTAGGAATTTCTTATGAGGCAGATATTCAGAAGGCTAAGACCATTCTGGAAAAAATACTGAAAGACGATCCGGATACAAAGAGTGACAGCCGGGAGATGGTTGTCTTCGTAGATGAACTGGCGGAAAGTGCCGTGATTATGGGGTTGAGAGTGTGGGTTGCCACTGAATCTTACTGGGCAGTAAAATGGCGTCTGAACCAGAAAATAAAAGAAGAATTCGATGCAAATGGAATCGTGATTCCATATAATCAGATGGAAGTCTATGTACATCAGAAATAGAATGTAAACTATGATACGAGAAAATGTAAACCTTTTTACGATGATAGGTTGACAATGTGGGCGCGCTGTGTTAAATTGTTAAAATCAAAACAAAGATCAGGTGACAGAAGTCTGTTATCGCGAGGAGGACAAAATGAGTACAGTAGCAGCAACCAGAAGTAAAACTTATGACATTGTATATATTGCCGTTTTTGCAGTAATTATGGCAATCTGTTCATGGATTTCCATTCCGGCAGCAGTTCCGTTTACATTGCAGACATTTGGTGTTTTTATTGCCGTAGGGATTCTCGGAGGAAAAAGAGGAACACTTTCTGTTCTTGTATTTATCCTTCTCGGAGCCATCGGTGTGCCGGTATTTGCAGGATTTTCCGGTGGAGTCGGTGTTCTTGCAGGAACGACCGGTGGGTATATCATCGGATTTCTTTTCTCTGCACTTGTAATGTGGGCAATGGAAAAACTTCCTGGCAAAAAAGCAGTGATGCAGATTGTTTCTATGATCGTAGGACTGATTGTCTGTTATGCATTTGGTACTGCATGGTTTATGATCGTTTACAGCAGAGCAAACGGAGCTGTTGGTCTGGCAACCGTTCTTGGATGGTGCGTGATTCCGTTCATCATTCCGGATATTATCAAAATCGTGCTTGCTTATGGACTTTCCAGAAAGCTTCGTAAATTTGTAGCATGATCAGGCTGAGACCTCACCATGGGATGTGTCTGGCGTATTTCGAGGGAAAAGGATACAGTGATGGTTTTACCGGAAATATGCAGCATATGCTGGAACTTCTGGAGAAAGGCGCAGATGTGGAAATGGCAGTTTTCGGTGATGAAATCTGCAAAGCCTGTCCAAATCTTAAACATGGTGTATGCTTAAGTGCAGATCTCGTAGAACATTACGATCGGAAAGTGCTGGAGTATTGTGGATTAAAAGAAAGAGAAAATCTGAGTTTCCGGGATTTTGTGGATAACGTTCAGAAGAACATTATCGAGACCGGGAAACGTGTGGAAATCTGTGGCGGCTGTCAGTGGAATGAGATATGCAGCCGGAAAGAAAGCAGATGGAAATAAGTATGAAATTAGAAACGTGCCATACAGTCAGAGTACTGTGTGGCACGTTTTTGGTACGGCTTTAGCCTGTTCAAAATGTCTACGCAGCGTGTAGGCATTTTGAACTATAACCCACCTGCTTCACGGGTGGGGGCGACTGTTGCAGCATATTATCAGGATAACACACATGACAAGGATTGTGAAACCCAGACTTTTTATTCAGAAAATAAATGCGAGAAATGCACAATCAATATGGTAACTAAATTTTGAAATTCAGATGACTCTGACAGAATCTACTAATATTCAAGTCAACTTAATTAACAATTTAGGATGCCTCAGACGAGAGTTAGTGAAATCAAAGGTAACCAACTCCCAAAAAGCGGATGACTGAGCCGGCAGTATCTGAGTTCAAAGTCCATAAGTTACTTAAAGCAGATGACTCAAAAGCTCCAACTGGCAAGTCAATCAATAACATTTCTTACATGCGCTGTACCCCATGCTTGTTGCCTGACTGATGCTTACCTGGCGCGGACTGTGCATTCCACTGCAGGAAGCGCTGCTGTGATATTTACTTCCGGTAGCCGGAATCCATACATAACCGTTGACACCTGACGAAGAAGCTTGTCCTGAAGACTTTCCGGAGGATTGACCGGAACTTTTCTTAGATCTGGCTTTTACGGTTACTTTGCATTTGTATTTGACACCATTTACTTTTGCGGTAATAGTTGCCCTGCCGGTTCTTCTGGCAGTTATTTTTCCTTTTTTATTCACGCTGACAACTGATGGCGCACTGGATGACCAGGTGACTTTACGTGAAGTACCTTTGAGTTTCAACTGCTTTGATGTCTTAGTATAAACTGATAACCTGGTATTATTCAGTTTAGGCTTTTCTACTTTAATTTTGTAAGTCCATGTTACCTTTGAGGTTTTGGCTGTAACAGTGGCATTTCCCTTTGCTTTTGCAGTAACTTTCCCATTGGAATTTACGGCTGCAACTTTAGAATTGCTGCTTTTGAAGGTCATTTTTACAGGTGTTTTGATGGTTGTCTTTTGTCCAACGACCATTACCACTTTTTTCGCCTGATTCTGCAAAGTGTCTGCGGCCTGCACCGGAATTGCGCACATAGACAGGAGCATGACCATTGCCAGAAGCAGGGAAAGTATCTTGGATTTCTTTTTCATGAAACATTCCTCCTTAGTGTATTTTCTTAATTATACTACAGATTCTCAATTATGCACACTGACCTTTTTTATTTCATAAAGTATAAGGAAACAACTTTTTGATCAGAAAGGATTATTCATGGAAAATTATCAGATGCGCCGCGGTTGCGGTCGACCATATAATACAACCTGCGGCATGGGAAATCAGAGAGAATTGCCCTGTGCCCACCGGACAATAACTGGAACGCCGACAGCTTCCGGAAAGGAAATGTATACACACATTGATCATATGGAACCTGCGATGGCATATGTTCCCTGCCAGAATTTTGCAATGACGTATGATCTGAGCTATGCCCTGAAAGTGGGAACTGTTTTTCCACAGTTATGCAAACCATTTTGCGGAAAGAGAGGTAAACAGAAATGATGTATCGAAATCAGTGCACACCTCGCGAAAATCTGTTGAACCGGATTAATGAAGTAAGCTTTGCAGTCAATGACATCCTGCTTTATCTCGATACCCATCCGAAGTGCAAGGAAGGGTTGGCTTTTTATCAGGAATGTGATAAGGAACGTCAGAAACTCATGAAAGAATATTCGCAGTGTTATGGTCCGCTGACTATTGATGATGCATTGGAGTCCGGCGGGGATACCTGGAAATGGGCAGAACAGCCATTTCCGTGGGAAGTGGAAGGAGGTTGCAGATAATTTATGTGGAATTATGAAAAAAGGCTCCAATACCCGGTCAATATAAAGACACCGAATGCAAAAATTGCGCAGTTTATCATGAGTCAGTATGGTGGCCCGGACGGTGAGATCAGTGCGTCCATGCGTTACCTCTCCCAGCGTTTTACAATGCCGAACCGAACAGCGGTTGCTGTCCTGAATGATGTCGGTACGGAAGAACTGGCGCATCTGGAAATGGTTTCCACGATCGTTCATCAGCTTACCCGAGGATTGTCCATGGAGGAAATCGAAAAGAGTGGTTTCGGACCGTACTATATTGATCATACGGTTGGTGTGTGGCCGCAGGCTGCCGGAGGAGTTCCATTTAATGCCTGTGAATTCCAGAGCAAAGGAGATCCTGTCACGGATTTGTTTGAAGATCTTGCCGCAGAACAAAAAGCACGTGCAACTTATGACAACATCCTTCGTGTAGTACGTGACATTCCGGAAGTTGCAGATCCTATCCGATTCCTGAGAGCTCGTGAAATCGTGCATTTCCAGCGTTTCGGTGAAGCACTCCGTTCTGTACAGGAACAGCTTGATGAAAAGAATTTCTATGCTTTCAATCCGAGCTTTGACTGCCCGTGCGAAGCATCCTGTAAAAATTCCTGAATCAGAGAATATGCTCATGGCACTGCTTCAATACACAATACAAAAAATTCAGCTCCCCAATGGCGGGGAGCTGTTTTCACGCTTATACAGATAATTTACTCAATTACATAAGCATTTACGATTTCACCATAATATGCCACATGTGTATCTTTGTTTGAACCGGTAAACAAACTATCTACATCCTGCGGATAAAATTTTGCTTTGTTTTCTTCGGTCATTGCATTCATATCCTGTGCCTGTTTGTAGACAACTTTACATTCAAGTGTCAATGGAAGTTCTTTTACTCCCGGGACAGAAGTCATTTCAGGCTCTTCATAAGTCAGACCAATTTCTTTCGCTTTATCAATGTCTCTTCCTGATTTGGAACCGCAGAAGCCGAGGATTTTTTTCGCACTGTCATCAATCGGAATGCTGACTGTAAATTCGCCAGTCTTTTCAATGAGACTTCTTGTGAAACGGTTTTCTCTGATAAAGGTAACAAAAATCGGTTTTCCCCATTCGATTCCAACCATTCCCCATGAGATAGTCATGGAATTTACTTTATCATCAGCTTTACCAGTAATGAGTACTCCTGATTTTACCCCTTTCAGAATTTCTCCCATATGTTCATAAACATCTATTGTTTTCTTCATTTTGGCTTTCCTCCTGTTTCATATCAATATTCTTCATCTTAAAATAAAAAAATGAAATTCGCAAGTATTTTATGCTTTATCCAGTTCACAATCCAATGTATAATAGAAACAATACATATCAAAGGAGTCTTCATTATGTCTTCAGTAAAAACAAAAAATCTGACACCGCTTTATGCATTTATCCAGGGACTGTACTGGATGAATTTTGCGGCGATCATGGGATATTCCGGATTTTATCTTCTCGGAAGCGGATTTTCCAATACAGAGATCGGCATCATCATTGCGATTGCAGGTATCCTGTCAGCAGTTCTTCAGCCGGTGCTGGCCAGTTATGCAGACCGTCCGGAAAGCCCTTCCCTGAAAAAATTCCTGCAATTACTGCTGGTGTTGCAGCTGATTCTCGGAATTTCTCTTCTTTTCTGCAAATCAATATTGCTGACCGGAGTTGTCTATGGTTGCGGTGTGACCCTGCTTCAGCTTCTGACCCCGTTTATCAATTCTCTTGGAATGGAAAGTATCAATCAGGGACATAATCTTAATTTTGGTATTGCCCGCGGGATGGGTTCGGTAGCTTATGCAGCACTTTCCTATGTCCTTGGAATTATTACATCACGCACTGGAATTACAGCAGTACCGGTATGCATCATGATTGTTACACTTGTACTAATGGGCTGTCTGGCACTGTTTCCATTTACAAAAAGCAGCTCAGTGCCGACAGGGGACAACAGTAAGAAACAAACATCAAATCCGTTACAGTTTTTACGTAAATACAAACGCTTCACAATAGTACTTGTCGGATGTATCCTGATTTATCTCGGACATGTTCTTCTGAACAGTTTTACTTTCCAGATTGTTCAGAGTAAAGGCGGCGGCAGTTCAGAAATGGGAACCGCAACTGCAATTGCAGCAATGTCCGAACTTCCGACCTTATTTCTGTTTGGTTATATGCTGAAAAAAGCACGTTGTGATATCTGGTTCCGTCTGACAGGTATTTTCTTCACACTGAAATCACTTGGTTCACTGCTTGCACCAAATATGACAGTATTTTACGGTATCCAAATTTTCCAGATGCTGGGATGGGGGCTGATGGCAGCGGCATCGGTCTACTATGTAAATTCCATTATGGATGCAGAAGATGCAATCAAAGGACAGGCATATATCACGATGACTTACACACTTGGCAGTGTAATCGGAGCTTTCCTCGGCGGTGCGCTGATCGATTTCTCCGGTGTCAATACTATGCTCCTGTTTGCAACGATTTCTGCAGCAGTTGGAGCAGTGATTATTTTCTTTAGCGCAGAGAAGACAGCATAGGAAAGGACACCCCACATGGCAACTCTGACCCTAACGATATTCTGTATTTTGCTTATTATATGTATCGCAACCAATCATTTTATTTTATATGCGCTCTTTGCGGGGCTGGTTTTGTTTAGCTTCTACAGCCGAAAACAGGGCTATACATGGAAATCTATAGGGAAGATGATACTGCAGGGAATCAAAAAAGTCAGAAACATCCTGTTTACATTTATTCTGATCGGGATGCTGACGGCGCTCTGGCGTCAGGCAGGGACGATTCCTGCAATCATCTGTTATACGATTCATCTGATAAAACCATCTACTTTTCTTCTTATGACGTTTCTTTTGAATTGCCTTGTTTCTGTGCTGACGGGGACTTCTTTCGGAACCGCGGCAACGATGGGCGTTGTCTGTGCGACAATCGCGTCAACACTTGGTATCCGTCCGTGGATGGCAGGCGGGGCAATCTTGTCTGGCATTTATTTTGGAGACCGCTGTTCACCGGTATCAACGAGCGCACTTCTTGTCTCTGAACTGACGGGAACCAGTGTTTACCGAAATATCAGAAATATGATACGAAGTGGGGCGGTACCGTTTATCGTGACAGCGCTTATTTATTTCTGCGTCAGCAGGAACCTTCATGGCACAGCAGAAGTGCCGGATCTTGTAAAAATTTTTGGAAACGAATTTCAGATTGGCTGGATCACATTGCTTCCGGCAGTTGTGATTCTGGTATTGTCGGTAATGCAGGCCGGAGTAAAAATTTCGATGATCGCGAGTATTCTTACAGCAATACCGATCTGCATCTGGTTTCAGGGAATTCCGGTAAAAAATCTTTCGATGCTGATTTTGACCGGCTTTCATTCCGCAGATTCTGCGGTGGCATCTATGCTGGATGGTGGAGGAATTTCTTCTATGGTAAAGGTAGGCGCGATCGTCTGCATTTCATCATCCTATTCCGGTATCTTTCAGGAAACCGGTATTCTGGATGGCATTCAAAAAATGGTCATCGCACTTGCAGACAAGACGAAACCATATCTGGCAGTATTTGTGACGGCAGTTCTGACCGGCGTTGTGGCATGTAACCAGACATTGTCGATTATTTTGACGGATCAGTTGTGCAGCAGAACCGAAGCAGATAAAGAAAAATTCGCCAACTATCTGGAGGACAGCGCAGTGGTCATAGCACCGCTTATACCATGGTCAATTGCAGGCGCTGTGCCACTGGCAGCAGTAGGCGCACCGGAGAGCAGCGTACTGTTTGCATTGTTTTTATACCTGCTGCCTCTGTGGGACTTATTGATAAAAAAATAACCGGAACTATTGTAAAGTAAAAAAAATAGTGGTATTCTGTAAGAAATTGAATAATAAACAACAGGTGCAGATGGTGTTTTATAAGACCGTAAGTTAAAAGGGAAACAGGTGTAAGTCCTGTACGATCTCGTCACTGTAATCAGGGAATGTGAAGTCATGCGTGGATGCGCAGTCACTGGGAAACCGGGAAGACGATTTTTACGTGTTGATCTGTAAGTCAGGAAACCTGCCTGCTGTTGGTACGGGGATTTTTAAATTCCGGATCACGAGTAATTGGTTGTACCATAATCCAGAAACTCTTAGCCCGGTGCAGGAGTTTTTTTGTGTAAAAAATACATAAAACTATCCACCGGACTTTTAGCCGTACTTTGTTATTCATTTTAATTTTCATGAAAACCACAAGTACAGGAGGAAACAAACATGAAAAACAAAACTGTAAAAGCACTGGCACTGGCAATGGCTGTAGCAACAGTCACAATGATGGGATCTGCAAGCATTTATGCTTCTGATGACACTGCAGAGGCAGCAACAGAGGAAACAGCAGATACAGAAGAAGACGCAGATGATGACCAGGCAGCAGCAGACGAAGTCACAACACTGAGCGATACTTCTGATGACACTGCAGAGGCAGCAACAGAGGAAACAGCAGATACAGAAGAAGACGCAGATGCTGCAGATACAGCAGAAGCATCTGATGATGACCAGAAAGCAGCGGATGAAGTTGCAGCACTGATCGACAAGATCTACGTTCAGGAGAGAAATGACACAACTGACGAAGACTGCAAAGCTGCAAAAGAAGCATGGGACAAACTGACAGATGCTCAGAAAGCACTGGTTGAAGGCGAAGAAGCAAGTCCTGAATATTTCGGTGCAGATACAGGCGATGCATCCAAGGATGATCCGCGTAATCAGGATGAAATCGGTGAGAATGAGCTTCTCGTTGTAAGTTTTGGTACTTCTTTCAATGACAGCCGTGCACAGGATATCAAAGGAATCGAAGACAAACTTCAGGAAGCATATCCGGACTGGTCTGTAAGACGTGCATTTACAGCACAGATCATCATCAACCATGTAGAAGCAAGAGACGATGAAGTAATCGACAATATGGATCAGGCTCTTGACCGTGCAGTTGCAAACGGTGTTAAGAATCTTGTTGTTCAGCCTACACATCTGATGCATGGTGCTGAGTACGATGAGATGACAGAAGCGCTCGACAGCTACAAAGATAAATTCGAATCTGTAGCAATCGCAGAGCCAATGCTTGGTGAAGTAGGCGATGATGCGACTGTTATCAACGATGACAAGAAAGCAGTTGCACAGGCTATCACAGATGAAGCCTGCAAGATCGCAGGATATGACAGCATGGAAGCTGCTGCAGAAGACGGAACAGCATTCGTATTCATGGGACATGGTACTTCACATACAGCAAATGTAACATACGACCAGATGCAGACACAGATGGAAGACCTTGGATTCACAAACGCTTTCATCGGTACTGTAGAAGGTGAGCCGGAAGATACAGAATGCCAGGCTGTGATCGAAAAAGTAAAAGAAGCAGGATTCAAAAAAGTAGTTCTTCGTCCGCTGATGGTTGTTGCCGGTGACCATGCAAACAACGATATGGCCGGTGATGATGAAGATTCCTGGAAATCCCAGTTCGAAGCATCCGGTGCTTTTGACAGCATTGACTGCCAGATCGAAGGACTTGGAAGAATCGAAGCAGTAGAAGATCTGTATGTAGAGCATACAAAAGCTGCAATTGATTCCCTTGGAACAGATGCAGAAGCAACAACAGATGATGCTGACGCAGAAGCAACAGACGACACAGCAGCAGATGATGCAGCAGAAACAACAGAAGAAGCTGCAGAATAATAAAATAATACATAATTTGTATCTAAGATAACGGGGCTGCCCGGGAGGATTCAGGTCCTTCCGGGCATTTCCTGTAAAACAGGAGGATTTTATATTATGAAACGTTCAGTGGCAATGATGGCATGTGTATTAAGTGGAGCACTTATGATCGGCAGTTACAGCCCGGTTTTGGCAGAAGGAGCGAAGGCAGTTTCTGCAAAATCCGCAGAGCAGGAAACTACAGAAGAGACAAAAACAGACGAATCATCAGAAGGTGCCAAAGCAGACGATACTGCAAAAGGTGATGTCCTGGAAGATGGTGTCTACACAGCAGAGTTTGAGACCGACAGCTCCATGTTCCATGTAAATGAAGCAAACGACGGAAAAGGTGAACTGACTGTCAAAGATGGAAAGATGACACTGCATGTAAGTCTGGCGTCCAAAAATATTGTAAATCTCTTTGTGGGAGTTTCAGAAGATGCGAAGAAAGACGGCGCAGAACTTCTTGAGCCAACAACAGATACAGTTACCTACAGTGATGGAATGACAGAAGAAGTTTATGGATTTGATATTCCGGTACCTGCTATTGACGAAGAGTTTGATCTTGCACTTATTGGCAAGAAGAATAAGTGGTATGATCATAAAGTAAAAGTTACAAATCCTCAGAAAGAGTCTGATGAAGTAGCGGAAAAAACAAAGGATGCGAAAGATACTTCAAAAAAGGCTTCAGAAAAATAGAATACAGAACATAAAAATAAAAGTTCTGTAAATATAATGTGATAATAAAAGCTCCTGTGAGGCTTCGTAATAAAGCGAATCTCGCAGGAGCTTTTTGTATCATATTGTTATTAAAAACAATTGATATTATTTGATTTTAATTTTAATAGTTGCTTTCTTGCCGGATCCGTCAGTTGCTTTTGCGGTAATCTTGACGGTGCCTTTTTTGCCTTTGACAGTTTTTACTTTACCGTTTTTGTCAACAGTGGCAAGTTTGGTGTTGCTGGATGACCATACAACAGTTTTGTTTGCCTTGCCGTTCTTGGTAGAAACTTTTGCTTTTAATTTTGTAGTTTTACCAGATTTAACAGTAGTTTTTCCGGAAAGTTTGATACTCTTTACAGAACCCTTCATGCAGGTAAACGTGATCTTTGCAAATTTCTTACTTCCATCTTTGGCTGTAGCTGTGATAGTTACTTTTTTGCCACCTGCATTTTTCTTGAATGTAACCAGACCTTTTGCGTTAACAGTGGCAACTTTTTTGTTGCTGGAAGTCCATGTTACAGATTTGTCTGTAGCATTAGAAGGAGCAATGGAAGCTTTAAGCTTTACTTTCTTGCCTGCTGCAATGCGGCGGGAAGGAGCAGCCGTAAGTTTGATGTCTGTTACTTTGTAGACCGGATCAGAAACTGTAACAGTACATGTTGCTTTTACGTTTCCTGCTGTAGCAGTGATTTCTGTAGTACCAGCCTTTGCAGCAGTTACAGTACCGTCGGAAACAGTGGCAACGGCTTCGTTGCTGGATGACCATACAACTGTATCAGTTGTTTTAGCAGGTTCAACAGTAGCTGTTAATGTAAAGGACTCACCGGTAATCAGATTCTGGCTGGATGCATTCAGTGTGATTGAAGTAGCCGGAACTGAAACAGGTGTAATGGTAAGGGTACCATTTGTTTTGTTTACATTGAATACACGTTCATACCAGGAATCATTCTTTACAGAATGGAAAGAAAAGATCACTTCTTTTTCGAGGTAGTCAACAGTAGCTTCACCGCCCATTGCGTTGGCTTTTACAGTGAGATCTGCTTTCTGGTCTGTGATGTCAGTTGTTGTTTCAGCAGTGGCCGCATCTACAGCAGAGCCGATAAATACTTTATCGAAGCTGGTACTTCCCATGGTGAGGTGAAGAATCTCCTTATAATTATTAGAGTTAGGTCCACCAATTGTCTCAAGGGAAGCGGTGTCAACTTTGAACATTTTAACATTATTGGTGACAGTCAGATTTTTTGTATGATCATAATCACCGGTAACTAAAGTAGCTGCGTTCTGGTCAATTACAGCCTGGCGAGGATAGAAAGCTCTTTCCAGAGAGTTCTTACCCTGCTCATATTTGGTAAGGTAGCTGTGGGAGATAGCTACGATCGGGACGAAGGTTTCACCTTCAGCAACAGGAATGGTAAACTGCCATTTTCCGCTGGAATTATCGCCTGCAATCCAGTTGTCTCTGTTATCCCCATTTGCAACAGCTTCTTCATAAGTACCCTTGTACAGATAATGATAACCAGTTCCATGAAGAGTAACGATGAGTTTGTCATTATCGAGAACTGCATCTGTAACATTAAACATGCCTGTCTTATTTGTAACGGTAAGAGAAACTGCTTTTTTTCTTAAAGCTTTAACCGCGTCAGTGAGAGCGGTGACAAGAGTATCAACGTCAGACTGCTGGGTTGCTTTATAGTTTCCCTTAAGTTTGTTAACAGCATCGGTAACTGCCTTTGCTGTCTCATCTGTGTAGATTGAGAGATCTTCCGGAACGGAAGCCAGAGCGGCATCAGCAGCAGTATAGTCAAGAGCTACCTGTTTGTTCATGCCGGAAGCGTCAACATCAGGTTCAGTTGTATCTGCCATAGAGGAAGTATCAAAAGTAATTGTCTGAACATTACCCCATTTACTGCCTTTATTTACGTTTTTCGCATAGCTGAAACTTGCGTAAACAGGATCGGTCAGGTTTGCAACCGGGATGGTGTAGTACCAGTTTGAATCAGCAACATACCAGTCAACTCTGTGCTGAGTGGCAGCGGTGATATCGTTGGTGAGCGCCATGTACTCTCTGTTTTCACTTGCCTGATGCATTTTAACCAGATAAGTGCCATCGTCCTGTTTGGTAATGATGGCATTGTCCATAGCATACATGCCGGATACCACACCCTTACTGTTGACAACAGTAACTTTAATAGAGTGAGTTTTTGCTTCTTCGTCAGCCTGTACAGATACTTCATCTGCTGCAGTGAATGCGTCTACTTCATCACCGGCACTGAATACATCTGTATCTGATTCTGAATACTCAGCAGAATCAGAGTTGTCAATTAAAATGGAATCATCGGCTGTATCAGCCTCGGTCACGTCATCAGAATCTTCTATGGAAATAGAGTCATCTGAGAAATCAGAACCCGCATCTTCTGATGTAACCTCAGTTTCTTCAACTGTTGCAAAATCCAGATCTTCCGCAAAAACGGATGTTGCAGATACAATTGGAGAAGCTGCCACGGACGCACTGAGAAGCAGCGCCAAAATAGCTTTTCTTCTTTGCTTCATAATAGTCTCCTTATGTAATTAAATAAATTCGGACACATTTACATGTGTCTGTTGCGGCTGGAATGCTCCGCGTATACATCCCATAAAATTATAATAACATTTATTAGTAAAATTGACAAATATTAATCAAAAAATCAGCGGCTTTTTCGGTGCATTTCAGCACATTTTATGAACAGCTTTCTTATATAAATGTAAATCGGGTTCAGACTCTTGCACCTTATCGGAGATATTGTTATAATAAAGTAGAATATAGGAACTCCAGTGCTGCCGCAGGCGGATAATAGGGAATCAGGTGTAAGTCCTGAACGATCCGGTCACTGTAAACATAAGAGGTGTTCATAAGAGCCATTGCGTGAAATAGGCGTGAGAAGGAATGGGCATGTGATACTGTGTAAGTCAGGAAACCTGCTGGAGGGATGATGAACAGCTTCCGAAGAAAGCAGATCGCATCAATGCAAGTGTAACAAATCCACGAAAGATCAGAATGCTATTGAGCTTAAAGTGGAAGTGTACACTTTATTTGTATGAAAAAGTCTGCCTGTTCTGTACGGAAAGCAGGCTTTATTTTTATCCTATAAAAGTTAAACATTCATAAAAACAGCACTTCAAATAAAAAGGAGAGGTAAGCATGCAGGCAAAAAAGGCGCTTGCTGTACTTCTTGCACTGAGTATGACGACGGCACCACAGGCTGTGGTTTCGGCATCAGCAGAGAATGCGACAGTACAGGAAAACAGTGATGTTGCACCGGAAAAAGAAAACAGCGAAGATGCAGGTGAAGAATCTGGCTCAGATGCAAATGAAGAACCAGATGAAGCAACGACAGAAGAAACAGAGCAGAACGCTGATACAGATCCTGTGAACGAAGAATTTCTGCAGATCACGGAGAAAAGGGCTTTTCAGGAAGGCGAGTCTGTTCTGATTGAAATTGTATCTGCAAATACAGCATATAACAGGCTTTATATTGGAAACAGATCAGATGAGGATAAAACACCTGTGATCGAAGGTTCAATGGACGAAGAGGGCAGATATCATTATCTGTTTTATATTGATCCGCAGTATCTGGGAGAAAAGGCAGGATATGTTCCAGGTAACACTGCAGATAACAGCTGGTATACAGAGGAAGATCTTTATTTCATGCTTCCGTCTGAGGCAGAACCTGCACAGGAGACAGTGGATGATAATAATTCAGAAAATATGCAGGAGCCGCAGGAAACAGAAGAAAATATTCCGGCAGATAATTCCGGCGAGGGAACTATTTCAAAGAGCGGTGCAGATGAGATGTCAGATTCGCTCTGGAAGATCGGATCACTGGAAGGAAATACTGCAGAAGAAACACAGGATACGGACGAAGATTCTTATCGCATAGAAAGTCTGGAAGAAGACAGTGAGAATACAGAACAGGATACACAGGATGTAATATCTGTTTTTGCACTTGCTGATGGTACATATACAGCAGATGGATTTTCCTTTGAAGGCGGCACAGGGAAAACGCAGATCACTTGTGAAGGTATCACTGTAAAGGAGGGTAAGACATACGCAACCATCAAGTTCAGCAGTGAGAAATTTACCAGAGTAGTAGTTGACAGTCAGGAATATCTGCCGACGAGCAATGAGGGGGGATCTTATTTTGAGATTCCGGTTGCCTTGAACACAGATATGGTCATTACTGCAACGACAATAGCTATGACAGAACCCCATGACATTGATTATACGATCCATATTACAAAAAACGATACAGGGTCTTCAGATAAGCCATCCGGCGATGAGGTAAAGGATGGAACTTATATCGGAAATGTAGAACATACATATGGAACAAAGACGATGTTTAAGATCATAGCCTGCAAACTTGTTGCCCAAAGCGGTAAAGTCACGGCTACGATCACGCTGAGCAGTGATGGATATGACAGGCTGTTCCTGGGAAGCAAAGAAGATGCACTTAAGGCAGATGACAGCAATCTGATCTCCTACAAAGTTGACGGAAATGGTAAATATACTTATACATTTTCACTCCCGGGTCTGAATCAGGAAGTAAAACTGGCAGCACGTTCCCATCGTTATTATGAAGCCGGAGACAAAGAAAAAATGTGGTATGACCATACCCTGAAATTTACAGTAGATACCAGTGGTTCCGAGACTGGCGGGGATGGTTCAAAGAGTGATAATTCCGGCAGCAATAACTCCGGTGGAAATAATTCCAACGGAAGCAATTCTAATGGAAATAACAGCTCTAACGGAAGTAACACAGGCGGAAACAATTCCAGTGGAAGTAACAGTTCTAATGGAAGTAATTCCAATGGAAGCAGTTCGAACGGAAGCAGTACCGGCGGAGGAAGCTCCAGTGGAAGCAGCACCGGCGGAAGCAGTTCATCCGGCAGCCAGTATCAGTCCAAAACAGACGGTAAGACCAGTCAGGTGGATTCTTCGGCGGGAAGCTTAAAAGATGGTGAATATGGTTCAGATGCCTTTTCGTTTTCATGGTCAGGCGGAACCGGTACACACGGGCTGAATATCACCTGTGATAAGATCAGTGTAGAGAACGGACAGGCATGGGCTTATGTAACTTTTAACAGTGGCAAGTGGATTTATCTTAAAGCCAGTGGAAGCCAGTATGATCCGGTAGAGCAGGGAAGTGATTATACAACTTTCAAGATTCCGGTTCAGCTGAATGCCAACAATAAGGTAGTTGGCTGTACTACGGCTATGTCAAAACCATACGAAATCGAATATACATTGTATTTTGGTATGGATATTTCAGACAGCAGCAAGAGTTCATCAGGAAGCAGTGTCTCTGCAAAAGCAGCCGGAAGCGCAAAGAAGGTAGCTGCGGGCGAAGAGGCCGAAACAGATGCAGGTATTGTTTACAAAGATGATGCAGCACCAAAGATCACGGGGCTGGAATATATGAGCTCACTGAAACTGGAACATTCAAAAATGTTCAAAATTCATTATTACAGCAATGATATGACAGTACTTGAAATTTCATTAAATGATGAGTTTGGCAAAGAAAGTGTGGATCTTACACAGAATAATGCAGCACAGACTACATCGGACAGTGAGAATGGTGATTCTGCAAAATCATCTGAAGAGACAACTTCTTCCAAATCCTCCGGTACAGATGGAGAAGAAGCAGCATCCGAACAGGATTATGCAAAACTCTACAAACAGGATGCTATCCGTTATCTGCTGGTTCCGGAAGACAAGACGGATCAGATTCCGGCAGGAATTGACAAATCAATCATCGTCATTCAGCTTCCGATGGACAAAACATACGTGGCATCTGATGTGGCGCTGGAAATGATCAATAAGATCGGTGCGGATAAAAACGTTTCAGCGGTGTCAGTAACAGAAGAGGAATGCAAAATTGATAAAATAAAAGAATCCATAAAAAATGGTGATATCATTTCTGCGGGAACTTATGATAAGGCTGACCTGAAAGATCTTGTGAAGAATAAATGTAAGCTTGCGATCGTGCCGTCTGATATTCTGAAAGATAAATCGGAAGAGGAGCAGGGTGATACAAAATATCCGGCTATGACAGCTCTTGCAGAAAAATTTGCAATCCTCAAGATTCCTATGATACTTGACCGTTCAAAAGATGAAAAAGATGTACTTGCGAAATACGAATGGAGCAAGGTATATGGTGCGCTGTTCGGATGCGAGAAAGAAGCTTCCAAACTTTATGAATCTGCTGCAGGTGCACATAGCAGCGATTCGAAAGAAAGTACAGATACTCAGGAAAGTACAGACACAAAAGAAAACACAGATACAGAATAAAACACGGGCGGTCTTCGGATCGCCCCTTATACAAAATCGGAGGATGAGATAAGAAAATGAAAGAAAGAAGTATAAGAACTCTGTGGTTATCATTGTTGATGGTATGCTTTTTTGTAGCAGGCATTTTCAGCATTTCCATGAATGTAAAGGCCGCAGACACGGATTCTTCTGCACCGGAAATTCCGGGACTGACATTTGAATCGGAAATGCAGAACGATTTTGCAGAATGTTTCCATATATATTATTACAATGATGATTACACTCTGATCGATGTACCGGACAGCGGACAGTTCCTGCTTGTGCCGGAGGGAAAAACAGCACCGGACGGTCTGGACAGTGATATCGTAGTGCTTCAGAAACCGCTGGATAATATTTATCTGGCAGCAACTTCGGCTATGTCATTGTTTTCTTCGCTGGATGCACTGGACAATATCAAATTTTCTTCCCTTCAGGAGTCTGGCTGGTATGTAGAGGCGGCAAAACAGGCCATGGAAGATGGAAGCATTGTTTTTGCCGGCAAGTACAGTGAACCGGATTACGAGCTGCTTGTAAATTCCGGCTGTAATCTGGCAATCGAATCAACCATGATCCTGCATACTCCGAAAGTTCAGGAAATGATCGAACAGATGGGAATTCCTGTTTTTACAGATCGTTCCAGCTATGAAAATCATCCTCTTGGAAGAACGGAGTGGATCAAAGTTTATGCGGAGATGGTTGATAAGAGGGATGAAGCAAAGGCATTTTTTGATGAACAGGCGAAAGTTATTTCAGATCTGAAAGATTTCAAAAATACCGAAAAAACCGTTGCATTCTTTTATATCAGCAGTGATGGTTCTGTAGTAGTAAGAAAACCGACAGATTATGTTCCCAAAATGATTGAAATCGCCGGTGGACGTTATGTGCCGACACAGGTTGATTCCGAAGAAGAAACAAAACGTTCTTCTGTGCCGATGACGATGGAAGAATTTTATACTCAGGCAATTGATGCGGATTATCTGGTATACAATGGAACCATTGATGACCCGATCAACAGCGTGGACGAGCTCCTGCAGAAAAGTGAACTTTTTGCTGACTTTAAGGCAGTCAAAGAGGGAAACGTCTGGTGCGCAGGTAAATATCTTTATCAGGCAACGGATATAGTAGGAAATATGATCACGGATCTTCATCTGATGCTTACAGACGGGGATGAAAGCCAGATGACATTTATAACAAAAATCAACTAATTATAGGAGCGGTCATGATGAAATCACAAACAGACGGAAGCACCGGAAGCTTCCATATGGAAAATTTCCGGCGGCGTTCGCGTTATGCAGTAGTATTTGCAGTAATGGCAGCAGCACTTTTTGCAATTCTGATTCTGAATATCAACACAGGTACTACAAATATTCCGGTTTCCCGTATTTTGAAGATTATTTTTCTGAGGGAAGGAGCACAGACAGAATACAACATTATATGGAAGATTCGAATGCCACGTCTTTTGATGGCGGCGATTCTGGGCGGTGCGCTTTCTCTTTCGGGTTTTCTGCTTCAGACCTTTTTTGAGAATCCCATTGCAGGCCCTTATCTTTTGGGAATCTCATCCGGAGCGAAGATGGTAGTTGCGCTGGCAATGATCTATTTCCTTGAAAAATTTAACAAAGTATCTTCTTATACACTGGTAATCGCAGCTTTTATCGGTTCACTTATTGCAACCGGATTTATTCTTCTGGTATCCAGACAGATTAAGCATATGGCAACACTGTTGATTGCAGGTACCATGATCGGGTATATATGCTCTGCGATTACGGATTTTATGATTACTTTTGCAGAAGACTCTGATATTGTAAACCTTCATGGATGGTCACAGGGAAGTTTCTCCGGTATGAGCTGGAGTAATGTAAAAATATCAGCACTGATCATTGCAGTGGCGGTTATACTAACCTTTATGCTTTCAAAACCAATTGGAGCTTATCAGCTGGGAGAAGCCTATGCGCAGAGCATGGGCGTAAACATAAGAGTATTCAGAGTAACGCTGATTCTTTTGTCAAGTGTGTTGTCTGCGACGGTAACTGCATTTGCAGGACCGATTTCTTTCGTAGGTATTGCAGTCCCGCATCTGGTAAAACAGGCACTGAATACATCCAGACCACTTGTTGTTATACCGGGGACATTCCTGGGAGGTGCTGTTTTTTGTATGCTGAGTGACCTGATTGCGAGAACTGCTTTTGCACCGCTGGAACTGAATATCAGTACTGTGACATCAATCTTTGGTGCGCCGGTAGTTATTGCAATGATGTTGAAACGCCAGAAAGGAAAACAATGATATGACAGATCAATATATAAATATGGATAATCTGGCAGTCGGCTACAATGGGAAAGCACTGATTCATGATATCTGTATCGGAATTGAAAAAGGAGAAATTGTGACGCTGATCGGCCCCAATGGTGCAGGCAAGTCCACAATTCTGAAAAGTATCACACGTCAGTTAAAGCTTATTTCTGGAAATGTGACAATTGCAGAGGAAAATCTGACAAAACTTTCGTTCCGAGATTTGTCTACTAAAATGGCGGTTGTTCTGACTGACCGTATGAAGCCGGAACTTATGACCTGTCATGACATTGTTGCGACAGGACGCTATCCATATACCGGAAAATTGGGAATCTTAAGCAGAGAAGACGAACAAAAGGTTGACGAAGCTATGGAAGCGGTTCATGCGCAGGAACTTGGAGAACGAGATTTTAATGCGATCAGTGACGGACAGCGTCAGAGGGTTCTTCTGGCAAGAGCAATTTGTCAGGAACCGGAGATTATTGTTCTGGATGAGCCGACATCTTTTCTGGATGTACGTTATAAACTGGAATTACTCTCAATTCTCAGGAATATGGCGAAGAAAAAAGGAATTACGGTAATTATGTCTCTTCATGAGATTGATCTGGCTGAAAAAGTAGCAGATAAAATTATCTGCGTCAAAGGCGACAGGATTGCTCATTGCGGCAAACCGGAAACTATTTTTCAGGAGGAGACGATCAGAGAGCTGTATGGAATAGATAATGGGTATTTTGACCCGGTCTTCGGCAGTCTGGAACTTCCGAGACCAGAGGGAGAACCAAAAGTGTTTGTGATATCTTCCGGGGGAAGCGGAATACCGGTTTACAGGAGGCTGCAGCGTAAGAATATACCTTTTGCGGCAGGGGTTTTGTACCCGAATGACATTGATTATCAGATTGCACGACTTCTGGCAGTACAGACAGTAACTGAAAAGCCTTTTGAGAAAATAAGCGACCAGACATTTGAAGAGGCTGTGAAATTGATGGATTCCTGCGAAAGTGTTATCAATGCAGGTATAATTATAGGAAGTGCAAATCACAGAATTGTGGAACTTCTTGAAAAAGCGCGGCAAGACGGAAAACTAAAGTCCCTTTGATTCAAAACTTGTCAGGATTGCATCAATCGTCCGGTGCAGATAAGGACGATATTCGGTAAGCGAAACAGGCTGCTGATAAAGAATACAGCTGTAGCAGGTGGAGCTTGCCAGCTCAATAACCGAGAAAAGCATCAGATCAGGATGGTCGTAAGTACGGCCATCTTTTTTTATTAATTCGAGATACTGCTGATAAAACTGCTGATCACTGTCCGGCATCTTATCATCGAGAGCTGCCTGAAAAACGCCCCATGAAAGATTCTTGGAAATAAAAACAAGAAGGGCATAATCCTGCTCGAGACTGTCCAGAATAAAATCAACCATAAAATGAAGCTGGTTGTCAAATCCTGAAATTTCATGTTCGAGAACCGACTGATAGGCCCGGTAAAAAAGTTCTTTTGTTTTATAGGAAACTAATTTATTCCTGATATCATATTTATCTTTAAAATACAGATAGAAGGTTCCCTTGGCGACACCGGCTTTGTCTGCGATATCTGAGATCGTAGTTTTATTTGTGCCCTTTGTGGTAAAAAGCTCAAATGCAGTGTTAAACAGAGCATCTTTTTTCTGTTTTTTATTTGACTCTACTTTTCCCATCAGAAAACCTCCCTCTAAATTACGAAAACAACTTCGTTATTTATTATAGTCAAAACTGACCAAAAGTCAATATTACAAAAAATACAAAAGAATTTTTGGACACATTGGTCAAAACGTATATTGACTAATGGTCAGTTTTGGTATATAACTCTGTATGAATAAAAAGTGACTAACAGTCATAAATGAGAAAGAAAGTCAATAAGGAGGACAAGATGATTAAGGTTGGAAAATGGATTGCGAAGCATAAAGTCGTGATTGTCATAGTCAGTCTGCTTCTGCTGATACCATCATTCCTGGGAATGGCAGCAACGAGAGTCAACTACGATATCTTAAGCTATCTGCCGGATTCTCTGGAGACAGTAGAAGGTCAGGACATCATGGTGGATGAATTCGGAATGGGTGCATTCTCCATGGTAGTTGTCGAAAATATGGATCTGAAAGACGTAGCGGCATTAAAGGAAAAATTTCAGGATGTAGATCATGTAAAGGATGTACTGTGGTATGACAGTGTAGCTGATTTAAGCATCCCGGTAAGCATGATTCCTGATAAATTCAAAGACGCATTCTTTAACGGAGATGCAACGATGATGATCGCACTGTTTGATAATACGACATCTTCCGATGCAGCAATGGAAGCCGTCACAGATATGCGCAAGATTGCAAATGAGCAGTGCTACATCAGTGGTATGTCAGGAGTAGTAACCGACATCAAGAACATTGCCCTGGAAGAGATGCCGATCTACGTTGTGATCGCTGCGTGCCTCTCCCTTCTGGTTCTGCTTCTTGCGATGGACTCACTGGTAATTCCGGTTTTGTTCCTGATCAGTGTAGGACTTGCGGTTGTATATAACCTCGGAAGTAATATTTTCTTCGGTCAGGTGTGCTACATCACAAAATCACTGACAGCAGTGCTTCAGCTTGGTGTAACAATGGACTATTCCATTTTCCTTCTGAACTCCTTTGAAGCTTATAAGAAGAAATACGATGAAAAAGAACGTGCGATGGCACATGCGATCGGAGATACTTTTAAATCCGTAGCAGGAAGTTCCGTTACAACAATTGCCGGTTTCCTTGCACTTTGTGTTATGACATTTGCACTTGGACGTGACATGGGTATCGTTATGGCGAAGGGTGTTGTCATCGGCGTTATCTGTTGTGTTACCGTTCTTCCGGCAATGATCCTTGTATTTGACGGAGCAATCGAAAAGACCAAACACAAAGCTCTGATCCCGAGCCTTGATAAAGCATCCGGATTTATTACAAAACATTATAAAGTATGGCTGATTGTTTTCCTCGTACTTCTGTATCCTGCAATTTACGGAAACAACCATACACAGATCTATTACAATATTGATAAATCTCTTCCGTCTACACTGGCAAGTAATGTTGCCAATGATAAACTGAAAGAAGATTTCGATATGAGTACCGTACATATGGTGCTTCTGAAAAACGGACTGGACAGCAAACAGAAGACACAGATGCTTGACAAGATTGATAAAGTTGACGGAGTGAAATGGTCATTGGGTATGAATTCCCTGATCGGACCGACATTTCCGGAATCTATGATTCCTTCCAATATCAAAGAAATGCTTCAGTCCGGTAACTATGAAGTACAGTTTGTATGTTCCGAGTATTCATCAGCAACAGATGAATGTAACGCACAGCTTGACAAGATTCAGGAGATCGTCAAATCCTACAGTCCGGAATCTATGGTCATCGGTGAAGCACCATTGATGAAAGACCTTCAGGATACGACAGACGTAGACCTCCAGAGAGTAAATATCCTCTCCATGGCAGCAATCTTTGTGATCATCCTGTTTGTATTCAAATCAATCTCACTGCCTTTCATCCTTCTGGCAGTTATTGAGTTTGCGATTTTTGTAAACATGGCAATTCCTTATTATCAGGGTGTTACACTTCCATTCGTGGCAAGTATTGTTATTGGCGCGATCCAGCTTGGAGCAACTGTTGACTATGCGATCCTGATGACAAGTAATTACCAGAAACAGAGGCACCTCGGGAAGACAAAGAAAGAATCGATTTCCATTGCACATAAATTCTCTATGAAGTCAATTATTGTCAGTGGATGCAGTTTCTTTGCCGCAACATTCGGTGTTGCCCTTTATTCACAGGTTGATATGATCGGTTCCATCTGTACCCTTCTTGCAAGAGGTGCGGTGATTAGTACGATCGTAGTATTGCTGATTCTGCCGGCAATGTTTATGGTATTTGACCCGATCATTGTTCATACATCCAAAGGATTTTTACCGGATAAGAAATAACAAAACACGTACATGATGATTGAAACATATAAATGAAGCCAATGGCTGGAAAAGGAGTCGAAGAACATGAACAGAAACAGAAAAAAAGCAGTGGCAGCTTCTGTGGCAGTAGGAATGACAGTTGTAATGGGTGCAAGCCCGATATTTGCAGCTGATACAGATATTTCAAAAGAAGAAACCGTATATGTAAATGCGGCAGCAGACGGAACACCGGAGGATATTACAGTATCTGACTGGCTGAAAAACTCTGCATCGGCAGGAGATTTAAGCGATGAATCTGATCTGAAAGATATCAAGAATGTCAAAGGTGATGAGACTTTTGAACAGGATGGTTCCAATCTGACATGGAATACAGGGGACAAAGACATCTATTATCAGGGAACTACCAACAAAGATCTTCCTGTATCTATGGAAATTAAATATTATCTGGATGGTGTACAGGTAAGTCCGAGTGATCTCAGCGGTAAGAGCGGCCATTTAAAGATCGAAGTAAACTACACAAATAACGTTAAGAACAAAACAAAAGTAGGAAAGAAAACAACAGATGTATATGCACCGTTCGTTATGGCAACAGCCATGATTCTTCCTACCGATAACTTCACAAATGTCACGATCGACAATGGTAAAGTCCTCTCCGATGGACAGAGAAACATCGCAATCGGTGTCGGAATGCCGGGACTGGCAGACAGCCTTGATCTCAAGAGCATTGATGAAGATATTGATCTGGATATTCCGGAAGGATTTACAATGGAAGCAGATGTTACTGATTTCAGTATGAGCTCTACCTTTACATTTGCTCTGACAGATCTTCTTAATTCTCTTGATCTGAATGATGTAGACGAACTGGACGATCTTAAGGATTCCATGAATGATCTGACAGATGCGGCAACCAAGCTGGTTGACGGAAGCAAGGAGCTTTCTGACGGAGCTTCCACACTTGATGAAAAATATCAGGAATTTGATTCCGGTATCGGAACACTGTCAAGCGGCGTCAGCACACTGTCAAGTGGTGCATCAACACTCAACAGTGGCGTATCTTCTTATACATCAGGAGCGGATACTCTGGCAGGTGGTGTAAAACAGTATGTTGCAGGAAGCAACAATCTGACATCCGGTGTGAAGACTTATGTGGATGGAGTATCTACTCTCCAGAAGGGAATCAAATCTTTCCAGACTGCATTGAAGCCATTTGGAACCGGTCTTTCAGATGCAGCTGATGGAACAGATCAGTTAAATACAAAAGTAGCTGGTCTGGTTAAAACAATTAAAGAAAAACTTCCGGAGTTGATAAATCAGATCGCAAATCCAGACAATGATGAAAGTCTGTATCATTTTGCAGAAAGTACTGAACAGTATGCAACTCAGACTGGTGCACTTGCACAGGGCGTAGTCAGCTATGTGGATAATGTGAAAAAACTGCAGCCGGCAGCACATGCATTGTACCAGATGCTGCAGGCACAGGCTGGAGCATCTGGCGGTAATACAAGCGGAAGTGGAACTCCTTCGACAGCCGGTACCCAGCAGATTGAGGCAGGCCTTGCAACTGCACAGGCGGCAGCTGATTCTGTATCAGCTGTAGCAGGAACTTCAGCAGCAGATCAGTTAAATGCAGCAGCAAGTGCAGTCAGTGCAGCAGCTGGAACCGGAGATGCTCTTCAGGGAGATGCCGGCACGATTTCCGCAGGTCTGGACAGTGCAAGCTCTGCAATTGATATTTTAAATAGTATTGATACTTCCTCTATGGATGAAGCAACAGCAGCAGCGGTAAACAGTGCCTTACAGAGTGCAATCGGTGCAATCTCCGGCGGTGTGGCTACCGCACAGGGAGGTGTGGCAAACCTGGAAGCACATGCCGGACAGGTTTCTGGTTTGAGCGAGCAGGCAGCAGCAGTACAGGCGGCAGCAGGCGAAGTCAGCACACAGAGTGCACAGGCAGCAGCTGTTGGTGATGCAGCGGCGCAGCTTCAGAGTGGACTTTCCCAGATTGAGAGTGGACTTGCAACGTTAAGTGATGAAACAAATACGGAAACATCTACAACTGCAACGGGAACGACACCGTCAGCACTGGATCTTGCAAAAACACTTGATGAAAGTCTGACGGCTATGGCAAATACGGAAGGCGAAAATAATGATGTAGCTACAATGTATAATGGAGCGGCGTCATTAGTAAAGGGAAACCTTGCAGATAAACTTGCGACAGCTGCAAAAACCATTTATGCAGGAGTTATTCCGGGACTGCAGACACAGTTGAACACTTATCTGGGCGAGGACTGTGAGAATCTGGATACTCTTGCATCCAAGGTATCTGAACTTAATACAGGGTTACAGTCACTTAAGAAAGCATATAACGGTGATATTACAAAGGCTATCAAATCTATGCTTTCCGGTGCTACAAAACTTACAAAGAACAACAAGACGATCAAGAATGGTGCAACACAGCTTGAGACAAGCGGAAAGACACTGACAGGCGGAGCATCCAAGCTTTCAGCAAACAGCGGTACACTGACAAGTGGAGCGGCACAGCTTGCATCCGGAGCACAGCAGCTTGTAAGCGGAACTGCTACACTAAGCAGCGGAAGCACACAGGTTAAGGATGGTATCAAGAGTCTTTCTGACGGAGCAAAAGAGCTTGCAGACGGAACAAAGAAATTTGACGATGAAGGTATCAAGAAACTGTCTGACCTTGTAGAAGATGATCTTCAGGATCTCATGGACCGCTTTGATGCGATCCGTTCTGATGACAACGCGTACACTTCCTTCAGTGGAAAATCCTCCGGCATGGACGGAAATGTCAAGTTCGTGATCGAGACAGCAGCTATCGACAATGACAGCGACAAATAATCAAAAATGATGTGACAGACAGGGAAACGGATTGTGTGCCGTTTCCCTGTTTTTTCTTGCGGTTAGAAAAGGAGTCTGCTATACTGTACATTATGAGCAGAGAAAAAAAAGCAGTTAAAAAACCAAAAACAAAAAAGAAAACAGATTACTATGATTACAGTCTTCTCGCTGTTATCATTCTTTTGACATGTTTTGGTCTGGTCATACTTTACAGTACCAGTTCCTACATGGCAGAGCTGAACTACGGCGATGACATGTATTACTTTAAAAAACAGGCGGCAATCAGTTTCGGCTGCATTATCATAGCACTTGGAATTTCACAGATCGACTATCATATTCTGACGAAATTTACCGGGGTGCTGTACGGAATGGCAGCCATTTTGATGATGCTGGTTAAGACACCTCTCGGAAGAACCGCCAATGGTGCAAGACGATGGCTGAATCTCGGGCCACTGTCCTTTCAGCCGTCTGAGATCGCAAAGATTGCAGTCATTGTGTGCCTGTCCTATATGATCGTCAATATGGGCAGGAAGATCAAAACACTCAAGGCATTTATGATTCTTGCGGGAAGCGGAAGTGCACTTGCATTTCTGGCATATGCATTTACAGATAACTTAAGTACTGCAATCATCATCTTCTGTATCACCATGGGACTGATCTTCATTGCACATCCGAAGGTGAAACCTTTCCTGATCGCGGCAGGGGTAGGCGTTGCGATGATCATTATTTTTGTCATGATCTTAAGTTCTTCACTTGAGACGAGTTCCAGTTTCCGTCTGCGCCGTATTCTTGTATGGCTGCACCCGGAAGATTTTGCATCAGGTGATGGTTATCAGACGATTCAGGCACTGTATGCGATCGGTTCAGGCGGATTCCTCGGGCGTGGGCTTGGCAACAGTATCCAGAAGCTCGGAAGCGTACCGGAAGCACAGAATGATATGATTTTTTCCATCGTGTGTGAGGAACTTGGTATCCTGGGTGGAATTATTCTTTTACTGTTGTTTGCATACCTTCTGTATCGGTTGTTTTTTATCGCACAGAATGCACCTGATATGTTTGGTTCTCTGATGGTCAGCGGCATTTTTATCCATATTGCACTGCAGGTTATTTTTAACATTGCGGTTGTATTAAATCTGATGCCAAATACCGGTGTTACACTGCCGTTCGTCAGTTACGGAGGTACTTCAATCGTATTCCTGATGTCGGAGATGGGACTTGCGTTAAGCGTGGCAAGACAGATTAAGTTTAAAGAGCCTGAAAGGCTTCTCTAAAATCTGGAAAATCTATTGACAAATACTTTTCCAGAATATATACTTTGCACATCAAAGCAGAGATAAGTTACTTGATAAAGGAGAAAAGCAATGTTAGAAGAAATGAGAAAAATGATTGCGCAGCAGTTAAACTGCGAAGAAAGTGAGATTACCGCAGACACTTCTTTTAAAGATGATCTTGGAGCAGATTCTCTCGACCTTTTTGAACTGGTAATGGCTCTTGAGGATGAGTACAATATAGAGATACCTGCCGAAGAACTTACAGAGCTGGCAACTGTGGGAGATGTGATTGAATATCTCAGAGGCAGAGGTATTGAAGCATAAGTTTTAAAGTATTCCCTGAGGCAGCAGTGTCTCAGGGGTTTTACATTTTGAAAGGAAGGAAAGAACGATGACAAAAATCAGAACCAGATTTGCACCGAGCCCGACAGGAAGAATGCACGTCGGCAATCTTCGTACAGCACTCTATGCATATCTTATTGCAAAACACGAGGACGGAGATTTTATCCTCCGTATTGAAGATACCGACCAGGAGCGTTATATGGAAGGTGCGGTCGACATCATTTATCGTACCATGAAAAACACCGGACTGCTTCATGATGAAGGACCGGACAAGGATGGCGGTGTCGGACCATATGTACAGAGTGAGAGACAGGCATCCGGTCTTTATCTGAAATATGCAAAACAGCTGATCGAGCAGGGAGATGCTTATTATTGCTTCTGCGGACCGGAAGAACTGGAATCCATGAAACGTGTCGTTGCTGGCAAAGAGATTTCTATCTATGACAAGAGATGTCTGCACCTGTCCAAAGAAGAAGTGCAGAAGCGTCTTGATGCAGGCGAACCGCATGTTATCCGTTTCAACATGCCGACAGAAGGAACCACCACTTTCCATGATGTTATCTATGGTGATATCACTGTAAATAACGAGGAGATGGAGGATCTGATCCTGATCAAATCCGACGGATACCCGACTTACAATTTTGCAAACGTTGTAGACGACCACCTTATGGGAATCACACATGTAGTCAGAGGAAATGAGTATCTTTCTTCCGCACCGAAATACAACCGTATTTACGAAGCATTCGGATGGGATATTCCGGTCTATGTACACTGTCCGCTGATCACAAACGAAGAGCATCAGAAGCTGTCCAAACGTTCCGGACATTCTTCCTATGAGGATCTTCTGGAGCAGGGATTTGTGACAGAAGCAATCGTAAACTTTGTTGCACTTCTCGGATGGAGCCCGCAGGACAACTGTGAGATCTTCTCCCTTCCGGAACTGGTCAAAGCTTTTGATTATCATCACATCAGCAAATCACCGGCTGTATTTGATATCACCAAGCTTCGCTGGATGAATGGCGAATACATCAAGAAAATGGATCCGGAAGAATTCTATGAGAGAGCACTTCCATACATGAAAGAAGTACTCACTAAAGATTACAACTTCCGCAAGATCGCAGGTATGGTTCAGACAAGAATCGAGACATTTCCGGATATCCCGGCTCTGATTGATTTCTTTGAAGAAGTACCGGAATACGATTCTGCAATGTACTGCCACAAGAAAATGAAAACAAACGAAGAAACTTCTCTTGCTGTCCTGAAAGAAGTACTTCCGGTTCTGGAAGCTCAGGAAGATTATACCAATGATCCGCTGTTTGCGTCCTTAAGCGCATTTGTAAAAGAAAAAGGATACAAGAACGGCTATGTAATGTGGCCTCTGCGTACAGCAGTATCCGGCAAACAGATGACACCGGCAGGTGCTACAGAAATCATGGAGATCATCGGTAAAGAAGAAACACTGAAACGTGTAAAGGCAGCTATCGAAAAGCTCAGCTGATAAATATGAAACGAAATCCATCTCAATCAAGGGCAATCGCCCACCTGTCAGGACCTGTGATGGTTCTGGCAGGCCCCGGTTCGGGGAAAACTTCCGTAATCGTAGAGAGAACTGCATATATGACAGGTGAGGGCAGGATTCCACCGGAAAATATTCTGGTAGTGACTTTTTCCAGAGCCGCAGCAAAAGAAATGAAAGAACGCTTTCTTAAATTTACCGGACAGTCTGCAACAAGGGTGACGTTTGGTACATTCCATGGAGTGTTTTATGGAATCCTCAGGCAGGCATACGGATTTACTGCAGCCAATATTTTGTCCGAAGAAGAAAAGTCTGGCATTTTAAAAGAGCTGATTCTGAATTACGGTGGAGATCTGGCAGAAGAAGGGGACTTCCCGGAAGAAATCGCAAAAGAGATCAGTGTGGTCAAGGGAAATCGGATTTCTCCGGAATATTATTATTCTTCCTGCTGCCCGGACGAAGTATTCCGACAGATTTACAGTGGCTACTGTCAGACATGTCAGGCACGGCGCAAGCTGGACTTTGATGATATGCTTCTCTACTGCTATGAGCTTTTTGTTCAGAGGAAGGACATTCTGGCGGCATGGCAGAATAAATTTCAGTACATTCTGGTCGATGAGTTTCAGGATATCAACCAGCTTCAGTATGATATTGTGCGGATGCTGGCGAAACCGCAGGACAATCTTTTTATTGTCGGGGACGATGACCAGTCCATCTACCATTTTCGTGGGGCAAGACCGGAGATCATGCTTAATTTTACGAAAGATTATCCGAAGGCGGAGACGGTTACACTGGATGTGAATTATCGCTGTAGCGGCAGGATTCTTTCTTCGGCACTTCGGCTGATCGGATCAAATAAAAAGAGATTTCAGAAGAATCTTTCAACACCGAATCAGGAAGGAAGCGCAGTAACTATAAGCGAATACCAGAATCCGCGGGAAGAATATCTTTCTGTGGTCGCACGGCTTCGTGGGAGGCTGGAAAAGGGAGATGATCTGAAAGATACGGCACTTCTTCTCCGTACCAATCAGGAGGCGGAAGGGCTGGTCGGAGCGTTGATGGAACGGCAGGTGCCATTCTATATGAAAGAAAAACTGCCGAATCTTTTTCATCACTGGATATGTCGGAATCTGCTTGCTTATATGCGTTTTGCAAACGGGGACAGAAGCAGGAAAAATTTTCTGGAATTTATGAACCGTCCGAACCGGTATATAGCGAGAGATGCCCTGTCACTTTCACCGGAAATATCTTTTGATCAGCTAAAAGAACATTATAAGGATAAAGACTGGATGTGTGACCGGCTTACTACACTGGAGACGCACCTGCGGATTCTGAAAGGACTGGCACCATATGCGGCGATAAATTTTATCAGAAAAGGTATGGGATATGAAGAATACTTGCGTGAATATGCAGAGTATCGTAAAATAAAACCAGAAGAGTTAAGTGAAATTCTGGATCGGCTGACCGAGAGTACGAAGGGCATGGACAGCCTGAAAGAATGGGAAGATTACATAGAGGACTATACACAGAAGCTGGAAGAACAGGCACGTAAACAGGAAAAAGAACGGGAGGGTGTGCTGATTTCCACTCTTCACGGAGTTAAGGGACTGGAATACGACAGGGTGTACATTCTCAATGTAAATGAAGGAAGCATGCCACACAAAAAAGCTGTTCTGGAAGCGGCAATCGAGGAAGAACGGAGACTTTTTTATGTTGGCATGACACGTGCCAGAAAAGAGCTGACTCTGTGTTACGTAAGACAGCAGTATGAGAAGAAACGGGAACCGTCCCGGTTCCTAAAGGAGGCTGGAGTATGAAGGCGGTTATTTATTTTACAGAGGTTGCACAGCAGTACGAACACAAAAACATGGAGCATATGATCGGAGAAAAGCTTCTTGAAACGGGTCTTTTAAGAGAATACGGTCTGAAGCTTGAGAGAGAGCCAAGGGCGACGGGAGAGCACGGAAAACCATTTTTAAGCCTGCAGCCGAAGATTCATTATAACATTACCCATTCCGGTAAGTATGTAATGTGTATCCTTGCCGGACAGGAAGTGGGAATCGATGTGCAGCAGCATCGTAAGGCAAATTATGAGCGGATGCTGGAACGGATGGTTCCACAGGATATGATCCGTGAGATCCTGGATGCAGATAAGCCTGAAAAAGCCTTTTTTACACAGTGGGTACTTCGGGAGGCCTACATCAAATGGACAGGAGAGGGACTTTCGAGAGATCTTCGAACCATCTCGCTGGATGAAGGCTCCTATATACTTTTAGATCTTGGAGAAGATTACAGCGGTGCCATATGGTCGCAGGACCCTCTTGAATTACAGTGGGAACACGTCGATGTACAGCTTCCGTAAACGAAACGCCTCGCAGCGAAAACTGAGAAGAAAGGTACGGTAACAATTACCGTGAAGTCCGGTAAGAAGACCGTAAGAATCAAAGTAAAAGTTACAAAATAATAAGTAATGACGAGAAGAAACCTTCCACAGTGAATGTGGGAGGTTTTTTCGTGGAAAGGAAAATCAGGTGGAAACATTTTGTTGTCGTACTAAATCCGGATCCTCCACATATATTATGTGTAAGAGAGGGTGAGGACGATCAGGGCGGAACAGGTAAAGAATCTTTTTGCAGGCAATATCAGGAAGCTTCTTCTGGAAGCACCGCGGGATTATGAGCGGATCTACGAGATACGCCTTCGGGTGGGACGACCGGTATTTCTCTGCTATGATGGCGGCGAAAAATTTCTCCGAACAAAGGATGTCCCCTATCTGGTGACCAGACAGGACCTTAAGGAAACACTGGAGTACATCAGTGGATATTCTCTGTATGCATGTGAAGATGAACTGCGGCAGGGTTATATCAGCGTACAGGGCGGACACCGTGTGGGCGTGACCGGCAAAGTCATTCTTGATCGGGGAAATATTCGCAGCATCAAATATATTTCCTGTATCAATGTCCGGCTTGCGCACCAGATTCTCGGGTGTGCAGATGCGGTGATGCCTTTTATCCGAAAAAAAGAAAAAATCTGTCATACACTTCTGATCTCACCGCCGGGCTGTGGCAAGACGACGCTTCTTCGGGATATGGTGCGCCAGATCAGTAACGGGAATGAGAAGTTTCCGGGAATGACAGTCGGCCTGGTCGATGAGAGAGGAGAACTGGCAGGATGCTATCAGGGAGTTCCGCAGAACGATGTGGGTATGCGTACCGATGTGCTGGACGGATGTCCGAAAGCGGAAGGAATGCAGCTTCTGATTCGTTCAATGTCACCGGCAGTCGTGGCGGTGGACGAGCTTGGCAAAGAAGAGGATTTCCGGGCAGTGGAGTCGGTGATTCACTGTGGCTGCACACTTCTTGCGACGGCGCATGGAAATTCACTCGAGGATATCATGGAGCAGCCTTTTTTCCAGAAACTGAAAAATATGCAGGTTTTTGAATGTTACATCATACTTGGCAGGCAGAACCGAAACGGCAGGATTGTACAGATTCTGGACGGGAAAGGTAAACCATGCTGAGGGCCATCGGGGCATTTCTGGTATTTTTTGCATCTGCCGGAATGGGCTGTCAGGAGAGTCGGAAACTGTCCGAACATATACAGGCACTGGAGGGATTTTTGCAGGTGATCATCTGCCTGAAAGGTGAGATCCGCTATGGGGGAAGTTCCCTTCCGGATGCGTTTCGCGAAACCGCAATGCACTGCTCGGAGGGATATGCCGTTTTTCTGAAAGCAGTATCTGAAAAAATGGAAAACCGACAGGAAGAAGATCCGGGAAGGATTGTACACCAATGTGCGATGGAATATCTCAGAGAAAATGCGTTGTCAGCAGAAGAAAAGGAACGGATAGCTCAGCTTGGAGAGCGGCTGGGTTATCTTGACCGGGAGATGCAGCTTCGGCAGCTTTCACTCTATGAAAGTGAATTCGAACGGATGATACAGAAGGCGAAGGAAACTGCTCCGGCAAAGAAAAAACTGTATCACAGTCTGGGAGTTTTCGGCGGTGCAATGCTTGCGATTCTGTTTTGGTAGGAGGATGAAATCCGGTGGAAGGGGGCGTGGAATGGAAGTCACGATCATATTTAAAATAGCGGCGGTCGGCATTCTGGTTTCCATTCTGTCGCAGGTGCTGAAACACAGCGGGAGGGACGAGCAGGCATTTATGGTCAGTCTTGCAGGACTTCTCATCGTTCTTTTCTGGATCGTTCCCTATATTTATGAACTGTTTCAGAGTATTCAGAAACTGTTTGTGATCTGAGAAAGGAGGCAGTATGGATATCATCCGGGTTTCGATGCTTGGTATGTGTGGTGTGATCATGGGATTTTTCCTGAAAGGAACACGCGCGGAGTATACAGCGTTTATTACGATGGGAATTGGAATTATGATTCTCGGACTTGCCGTGGGAAAACTGGAATATCTTTTTCAGACACTGGGAAATCTGCAAAATAGTATTTCTGTCGATCAGGAATATTTTTATACGTTGATAAAAATGGTGGGGATCACATATATCGGCCAGTTTTCAGCCGGAATCTGCAAGGATGCGGGGCATCAGGCAACTGCGGCACAGATCGAGCTCTTCTGTAAATTGTCGGTCATGGTATTGAGCATTCCGATCCTTCTGGCACTGCTCGAGACGATTCAGGAGTTTCTGGCATGAAGAGACTGGAAGCCCGAGAGGTTCAGTGGTTCCGAGGGGAATATCGGGAAAAAAGGTATGGCGGAGCCAGGCGGGGGAAAGGGAAGAACAGGTATGTTATCTGGCTGTTGTTCTTGCTGACTTTTACATTGGTATTACCGTCGGTCTTTGTCCGTGCAGAGACGGGGCAGATTACTGAAAAGACAAATACAAATCTTCAACCAGATACAGTGAAAACAGACCTGCAATCCGACACCATCGACACTACCCGGACCGATACCATGCAAAATCTCCTCGATGATCTGGAACTTACACAGGTGCAGCAAATGCTGGACGAGATGCTCGGAGAAAACAGTTTTTCACTCATGGATACGCTGGTCAGTCTGACAAGAGGTGAAAAGATTTTTTCTGAAAAAGAACTGCAGGGGATTTGTTACCGCATCTTTTTCGGACAGATTGAAAAACAGAAAGGACTTTATATCAGGATACTGCTGCTGATTTTACTCGCGGCAGTTTTTTCGAATTTTGCGGCAGTTTTTGATAACGGACAGATCGGAGATACCTGTTTTTATGTGGTGTATTTATTGCTTTTTATGGTCTGTATGGATTCTTTTTCCGGCATGAGCCGGGCACTTCAAAATGTCCTTTCCTGGATGGCGGAATTTATGCGGGGGCTGGCTCCTGCCTATTTTCTGACAGTTTCTGTCTCAGCGGGGACGACCAGTGCGGCAGTTTTTTATGAAGGGGTGCTTTTGCTTGTCTGGCTGGTGCAGAGCCTTCTTCTTGGCATGTTGCTTCCGGGAGTCGGAATGTATGTTTTGTTATCGCTTATTAACCATCTGTCAAAAGAAGAAATGCTGGATCGTATGGCGGAACTTTTAAAAACTGTCGTGAACTGGGGACTTAAGACTATGCTCGGGGCAGTTGTCGGACTTCAGGTAGTGCGTAATCTCATGGCTCCGGTCATCGATACTCTGAAACGGAGTATGGTCGGAAGGGCGGCCGGTGCGCTTCCAGGGATCGGGAATGCAGTCAATATGGTGACGGAGCTTGTGCTGACAAGTGCGGCGCTGGTACGCAACAGCCTGGGTGTCGTGATCCTTCTGGCGTTTGTGGCGGTCGGTGTTGGGCCGGTGATCCATTACGGACTGCAGTCACTTGTGTATCGCTTTCTTGCGGCAGTGGCGCAGCCTGTTTCAGATAAAAGAATCGTCGAGTCACTGGCAACTATGGGGGAAGGATGTGCGATGCTTCTGAAAGTACTTTTTACTGCGGAGGTGCTTTGCATGCTGGATTTTGTGATCCTGATGACCAGTGTGGGAGGAGGCGCATAACATATGAAAGAATCTTTTTATCAGTGGGTAAAAACGCTGGCAGTTTTTTATATTCTTTTTTCAGCGGTGCTTCATCTGATTCCGGATCCAAAATATGAGCGTTACATCCGCTCGTTTATGGGACTGCTTCTGATTTATATTCTGTGTATGCCTGTTTTTGCTGTTTTCGGGAGGGGGAGCGAACTGGCGGGAATTTTTTCCGGCAGATATACACAGGAAATGCAGACGCTTGAGACAGAGGAAGCAGAAAATCTTCAGGAGTTTTATCTGCGTGAAGGTTATTGCCGGGAAATCGAAACAGAAATCGCGGCACTTTGCAAAAAAAACGGAATAAAACTGACCGATGCAGTCGTACATATAGAAGGAGAGACGGTATCGGCTGTGCTTTATATAGAAGAAAAAATGACAGAGGAGCAGGAAAGGGGGCTGAACGATGCGCTCGGCAGAAACTTCGGCATCGAAGAAAAAAACTGTCAGATCATGGCTTCAGGGGATGAACAGGCAGCGCTGGACAGTTGTATTGCTGGCGGGACTTCTTCTGATGGTGATCGCACTTCCGGTATCGAAGGGAAACAGTGACACAGCAGGTGAAAAGCATCTTACGGCTTCGCAGACAACACAGGAGCAGAAGTCAGAGCTTGAAGAAAAACTGGAGAATCTTCTTGAAAATGCAGAAGGAGTCGGTAAGGTAAAAGTGATGCTTATGGAGGACGGCGGACAGGGTGTTTATAGTGCCGGAGAAACCGAAGTTACGGGTGTCCTGATCGTGGCGGAAGGGGCAGACAACGCAGTAACTGTCCAGAAGATTCAGCAGGCAGTGATGGCATTATTTCAGATCGATGCGCATAAAATTAGAATAATGAAAATGAAATGAGGAGTAAAAAATGAAAAAAGTAATCAGAAAAAATCAGGTCATTATCACCTCACTGGCGATATTGATCGCGATAGCCGGTTATTTGAATTTTGCAGATGTGGATCTGGGATTTGGCGAAAAAGAAGCAAGTACGGAGAGCAGCAGTATTCTTGATCAGGTGGATTATGATCTGAGCGATGAGTCTGCAGTAGCAGATGAAAACAGTGTCACAGAAACTGCAGAGGTGCCGGAAGACGGCAGTACACCGGGGGAAGCGGTACTGACAGGAGCATCGGATTTTGCGGCGCAGGCGAAGCTTTCGAGGGAACAGGTGCGTTCACAGAGCAAAGCAGATCTGCAGGCGATTCTGAACAACACAGAAGTAGGGGATGACCAGAAGCAGGAAGCGGTCAATACCATGGTGCAGATGACCGAGATCGCAGAAAAAGAGGCGGCAGCAGAAATGCTTCTTGAAGCAAAAGGGTTCGAAAATGCAGTTGTCAATCTGACCGGTGAGACCGCGGATGTGGTAGTCCCGGAAGCAGATCTGGAAGATTCCAGACGTGCACAGATCGAGGATATCGTAAAACGTAAGACCGGCATCGCACCGGAGAATATCGTGATCACACCATTAAATGAAAGCGAAGACACCGTTGCTTCGGAAGATACATCTGTTTCGGAAGATACGGCGGATGACGGAACGGCAGCAGAGGATCAGGCGGAAGAAACTGCTACATACGATGATCAGGAGACTTCAGGAGAGAAAATCGTGACAGAAGGGATATACGATTAAATACAGGGAATTTTCTTGACATCAGGGTATTCTATATACTAGAATAAAAAGTTGTATAGAAATTGGAAAATGGATAATAGACAGGAGGCAAAACGTGTCTAAGTATGCGAAAGAAATAGAAAAAAGAAGAACCTTTGCCATTATCTCCCACCCGGATGCAGGTAAGACGACTCTGACAGAGAAGTTCCTGCTGTATGGAGGTGCCATTAATCTGGCAGGCAGCGTTAAGGGTAAAGCCACAGCCCGCCATGCAGTATCTGACTGGATGGAAATAGAGAAAGAGAGAGGTATTTCCGTAACCTCTTCCGTATTACAGTTTCATTATGACGGGTATTGCATCAACATTCTGGATACACCGGGACATCAGGATTTCTCCGAGGATACCTATCGTACACTGATGGCTGCTGATTCTGCAGTCATGGTTATCGACGGAAGCAAAGGTGTGGAGGCACAGACAAGAAAATTATTCAAAGTCTGCGTTATGCGCCACATTCCTATTTTTACATTTATCAATAAAATGGACCGTGATGCAAATGATACGTTCGACCTTCTTGATGAAATAGAAAAAGAACTCGGAATTGCGACATGTCCAATCAACTGGCCGATCGGTTCCGGTAAGAAATTCCGCGGAGTTTATGACAGAAACACACACAAAGTCCTGACTTTCTCTGATACACAGAAGGGAACAAAGGAAGGTGTCATTGAGGAAATCGATATCGACGATGCACGTCTTGATGACATTGTAGATCCGGATCAGAGAGAACAGCTTATGGAAGAGATTGAGCTTCTGGATGGTGCAAGCGTTGATTTTGATCAGGAACAGGTAAGTAAAGGAAACATGACACCGGTATTTTTTGGTTCTGCGCTGACAAACTTTGGTGTTGAGACATTTCTGGAGCACTTCCTCAAGATGACGACTTCTCCGCTTCCGAGAATGTCGGATGAGGGTGAGATCGATCCGATGTCTGATGATTTTTCAGCGTTTGTATTTAAGATCCAGGCAAACATGAACAAAGCACACAGAGACAGAATCGCATTTATGCGTATCTGTTCAGGAAAGTTTGATGCATCTCAGGAAGTTTACCATGTACAGGGCGAAAAGAAGATGAGACTCCTTCAGCCGCAGCAGATGATGGCAGAGTCCCGTCACGTAGTAGACGAGGCATATGCCGGTGACATTATTGGTGTATTCGATCCGGGCATCTTTTCTATCGGTGATACGATCTGTGCACCGGGTAAGAAATTTGCTTTTGAAGGAATACCGACTTTCGCACCGGAGCATTTCGCACGTGTACGCCAGATCGATACCATGAAACGTAAACAGTTCGTCAAAGGTATCAACCAGATCGCACAGGAAGGTGCCATTCAGATTTTCCAGGAGTTTAATACCGGTATGGAAGAGATCATCGTCGGTGTTGTCGGTGTACTTCAGTTTGATGTCCTGAAATATCGTCTGGAAAATGAATACAACGTAGAAATCCGTCTGGAGAATCTTCCATACGAATACATCCGCTGGATCGCAAACAAAGAGCAGGTTGACGTGGCGAAGATTTCCGGAACTTCAGATATGAAGAAGGTCACGGATCTGAAAGGCAATCCGCTGCTTCTGTTTGTCAATGCATGGAGTGTGGGTATGGTTGAAGATAGAAATCCGGATCTGGTGCTTACAGAATTCAGTAAATAAACCTTTTAATTTGCAGCCAGATTTGATATACTAAAACCATAAATTATTCGATTCGAAATCCGCAGGAGGAATTGAAATGGCAGAAAAAAGAACAACTTATAAATTACAGGACGTGGGAGGAATCGGCGAAGTAAAGATCGCTGATGAAGTAGTTACCGTGATCGCCGGACTTGCAGCGACAGACGTAGACGGTGTTGCTTCTATGGAAGGCAATATCACAAACGAACTGGTAAGCAAACTTGGTGTCAAGAATCTTTCAAAAGGTGTTAAGGTAACCGTCCTTGAAGGTGTTGTTACCGTAGACCTGACACTGAACATCGAGTTTGGCAAGAATATCCTTGAAGTTAGCAAGAAAGTTCAGGATAAAGTAAAATCATCCATTGAAAATATGACAGGCCTTGAAGTTGCAGATGTAAACATCCGCATCGCAGGCGTTGATATGGAGAACGAAAAAGGAAAGTAAACCTTTCCTTTTTTCTTTACTGTGAGAGTACTGCACAGTTATGTTTTGATAATGAATGTCTGCGTGGGCAGACATTTCCCAGGAGGAAATATGCGAAGAAGCGAGCAGAGAGAACATATTTTTAAACTGTTGTTTATGACACAGTTCAATACAGAAAACGAGATGCCGGAACAGCTTTCCATCTATTTCGAGGGACTTGGTGAAGTCAGTGAGAAAGATCAGGAAGCAATCCAGCAGAAATACGATCACATTCTGGAACATCTGGAAGAGATTGACGGAATCCTGAATGATTACAGCCGCGGATGGAAGACTACACGTATGAACCGTGTGGATCTGACTGCTCTGCGTTTGGCAGTTTATGAAATGAAAATGGACGAGGATGTTCCGGTCGGAGTAGCAATCAACGAAGCTGTTGAGCTTGCCAAACTTTTCGGCGGTGAAGATTCCGGATCCTTTGTAAACGGTATCCTTGGCAAGATCGCAAGCGGTAAGAAAGATTCCGGTGAAGAACCGAAACGTCCGCGCCGTCAGACACATTCTGCAAAGATCATTATCCGGTCTTCAAAGAAAGAGCACAGGAAAGCGTCTGAAGAAAGCGCAGAATAAGAATAAAATGAAAAACATTTTTTCAGTCGGACAGATCAACCGATATGTAAAGAACATGTTTACGCAGGATTTTATCCTGCAGAAGATCTATGTCAAGGGAGAAGTTTCCAACTGCAAATATCACACCAGCGGACACATCTATTTTTCACTGAAGGATGAGACTGGTGTGCTTTCCTGCATCATGTTTGCAGGACACAGAAGGGGACTTGCGTTCCGCATGAAGGACGGCGACCGTGTCGTTGTCGGTGGAGCCGTGGACGTTTACGAAAGAGACGGCAGATATCAGCTTTATGCAAAAGAGATCGCACTCGAAGGTGCAGGTGCACTTTACGAGCGTTTTCTTGCATTAAAGGCAGAACTCGAAGAAATGGGAATGTTTGCCGAAGAATATAAGCAGCCCATTCCGCACTATATTCACAGACTTGGTGTGGTTACGGCACCGACCGGTGCTGCTGTCCAGGATATCCGCAATATTTCACTGAGGAGAAATCCATATCTTCAGATCATTTTGTACCCGGCACTGGTTCAGGGCGAGGGTGCGGCGGACAGTATCGTGCAAGGAATCCATATGTTGGATCAGGCAGGTGTGGATACGATTATTGTAGGGCGTGGCGGCGGATCAATCGAGGATCTGTGGGCTTTTAACGAGGAGAAGGTTGCGAGAGCAATCTTTGAATGCAGGACACCGGTGATTTCCGCAGTAGGACATGAGACGGATTTTACGATCGCTGATTTTGTATCTGATCTGCGTGCACCGACACCATCGGCGGCAGCAGAACTGGCTGTTGACGATTTCAGGCAGATCATGCAGGAAATCCAAAACGGACGAGAACGCCTTGAGCGTGGAATAAATGGAAAACTCGAATTGTACCGCATGAAACTTGCGAAATATCAGATGCGGATGCAGTATTTAAGCCCGGAAGGAAAGCTCCGTGACAGCCGGCAGTGCCTGATTGATAACGAAAACAGGATTCGTAAGGCAATGCAGGACAAGCTGCTCGGATATCGTCATCAGCTTGGCATCTATCTGGAACGCTACAGAGGACTTTCACCTCTGGAGAAGCTGAATCAGGGATATGCATTTGTAGCTGATGTAAAGGGCCGCGGAATCCGTTCCGTAGAGCAGGTACAGCCGGGAGATACCGTAGAGGTAAATGTGACAGACGGTGTACTTGAAGCAGAGATACGGCATATCAGAAGGGAAGACTGGGAGAATGGCACAGCAGACAACAGATAACGAAAAAAATATCGAAGACGTCTTTCAGGAGCTTGACGTCATTGCGGAAAAACTGGAAAGCAGTGACACTTCACTGGAAGACTCTTTTCGTTTATACAAAAAAGGAATGGAGCTTCTGAAATACTGCAGCGGCAAACTCGACACAGTAGAAAAAAAGATGCTCCAGATGGATGAGGATGGAACATTACGTGAATTTTAAAGAAGAATTACAGCAGAGAACCGCTTATGCGGAAGAAGTGATACGTAAATGGCTGCCGCTGGAAGAAGGTTTTGCCCTGACGATGGCGCAGGCAATGAATTACAGTATGTGCGCGGGCGGAAAGAGACTTCGTCCGATTCTTCTTCTGGAAACATTCCGTCTGTTCGGAGGAGAGGGAGAAGTTGCGGAGCCTTTTATGGCAGGTATCGAGATGATTCACACGCATTCGCTGATCCATGATGACCTTCCGGCAATCGACAATGACGATTATCGCAGAGGCCGCCTTACCACACATAAGGTTTACGGAGAAGCCATGGGCGTTTTGAGTGGTGTGAGCCTTTTAAACTATGCCTATGAGACCATGCTGCGTGCTTTTTCCATGACGGAAGACAGTACACGTGTGATCCGTGCGCTTCAGATCATGGCGGATCGGACAGGCATTTACGGTATGCTTGGCGGTCAGAGTGTCGACGTGGAAAACGACGGCAAACCGATCGATAAGGCAACGCTGGATTATATCTATGAACACAAGACTTCTGCGCTGCTTGAAGCATCCATGATGACCGGTGCCGTACTTGCAGGTGCCGATGAAGAACAGACGAAACTGATCGGGGAAGCTGCGTCGGCAATCGGTCTTGCTTTTCAGATTCAGGATGACATTCTGGATGTGACCTGTACCAGCGAAGAACTTGGCAAACCGGCACACAGTGATGAAAAAAACAACAAAGTTACGTATGTGACCTTATTTGGAATCGAAGAGGCGTCTGCGCAGGTTAAGAAACTTTCTGAAAAAGCAGTCGAGATTCTGGACAGACTGAATAATAAAAACGAATTTCTGGAGGCTCTGGTCAGAGAGATGGCAGAGCGCAGGAAATGAAAGAGGGATACGAAGGATGCTGGAAAAGATCAATAAGCCAAATGATATACACAAAATTGCACTGGCGGATTTTCCACAGCTTGCAGAGGAGATCCGACAGTTTCTGATAGAATCCGTAAGTCACACAGGAGGCCACCTGGCATCCAATCTTGGCGTTGTGGAACTGACGATGGCACTTCATAATGTTCTGGAATTTCCGGAAGACAGGATCGTATGGGATGTAGGACATCAGGCATATACACACAAGATTCTGACCGGAAGAAAAGATGGCTTTAAAAATCTGCGTAAAGAAGGCGGCATGAGCGGCTTTCCGAAGCGTTGTGAGAGCGACTGTGACGCATTTGATGCAGGACACAGTTCCAATTCTATTTCGGCAGGTCTGGGCTATGTGCGCGCCAGAGATCTGCAGGGACAGAAATATCGTGTGGTATCTGTGATCGGAGACGGCGCACTTACCGGAGGAATGGCATATGAAGCATTAAATAATGCGGCAGAACTCAAGACAAATTTTATCATTGTCCTGAACGATAATAATATGTCTATTTCTAAAAATGTCGGCGGCATGTCGTCTTATCTGAGTGCGCTTCGTACAGCAGAAGTCTACACCGGCATGAAGATCAATGTGACGAAAACACTTAAGAAGATCCCGAAGGTGGGAACGGCTGTCGTAGATACGATGCGCCGCACAAAGAGCAGTATCAAGCAGCTCATCATACCGGGCATGCTTTTTGAAAATATGGGACTGACCTATCTGGGACCGGTCGATGGTCATGATATGCGTCAGATGATGAAACTTTTTAACGAGGCAAAGCGGGTTGAAGGCCCGGTTATCGTTCACGTTCTGACACAGAAGGGACGTGGCTACGAACCGGCAAGTCTGCATCCGGATCAGTTCCATGGCACAGGGCCGTTTGATATCCGTACCGGCAGACAGCTTACTGTGAAAAAAGGACCTTCGTGGACGGATGTTTTTTCAGATGTAATGGTGCGCCTGGGCAGAGAAAATCCGAAGCTTGTGGGCATTACTGCGGCTATGAAAGCAGGCACCGGCCTTGTGGCTTTTGAGAAAGCATTTCCGGACCGCCTTTTTGATGTGGGGATCGCAGAGGAACACGCAGTCAGCTTTGCAGCAGGACTTGCGCTGGGCGGAATGATCCCGGTCGTTGCAATTTACTCGTCATTTCTTCAGAGGGCAGTGGATCAGATGCTTCATGATGTCTGTATGCAGAATCTGCATGTGATTTTTGCAATCGACCGTGCAGGACTGGTAGGCGCAGACGGTGAGACGCATCAGGGCTGTTTTGACCTGTCATATCTGACCATGATGCCGAACATGACGGTCATGGCACCGAAGAATGGCAGAGAACTCGAAAAAATGATGGAATTTGCCGTACATGCGGCAGGGCCGTGCGCGATCCGTTATCCGAGAGGAACAGCATATCAGGGACTGGAAGACTTCGAAAGCCCGATCCGTTACGGCAAGAGTGAAATCCTTTACAGAGGCAAAGATACCGCAATTCTTTCTGTGGGAAGTATGACGGAAGTCTGCGAACAGGTTTATAAAGAAATGAAAAACAGGGGTGAAGCTCCGACATTTGTCAATGCAAGATTTGTAAAACCTCTGGATACCGAACTTCTTGATGAACTTGCAAAGAATCACAAACTCTTTGTGACAGTAGAAGAAAATGTAAAAAATGGCGGATTCGGAGAACATGTGGCAGCTTATATGGAAGCCTGTCATCCGGAGGTACGTGTGCTTCCGCTGGCAATCTGGAACCGCTTTGTACAGCATGGAGAAATCGCCAGTCTGCGGGCCAAGATCGGCCTGTCAGCACCGGAGATTCTGAATGCAATAGAGGAATATGAGGAGCAGGAATGAAGAAAAGACTGGATCTTTTGATGATGGAGCGTGCGCTGGCACCTTCCAGAGAAAAAGCAAAAGCATATATTATGGCAGGAAATGTTTATGTGGATGGCCAGAAAGAAGACAAAGCAGGAACCATGTTTCAGGAAACTGTAAAGATCGAAGTGCGCGGAAATACACTTCCGTATGTAAGCCGCGGCGGTCTGAAACTGGAAAAGGCGATGAATCATTTCGGTGTGGAACTGGATGGAAGAGTCTGCATGGACGTAGGGGCATCTACCGGTGGATTTACAGACTGTATGCTTCAGAACGGAGCAGTAAAAGTATATTCTATCGATGTCGGATATGGACAGCTTGACTGGAAACTCCGTAATGACCCGCGTGTGGTCTGCATGGAAAAAACAAATATCCGCTATGTCATTCCGGAAGATATTCAGGAACCGGCACAGTTTTCATCAATTGATGTTTCCTTCATTTCACTGACAAAAGTACTTCTTCCGGTAAGAAATCTTCTGACGGAAGACGGAGAGATCGTCTGTCTGATCAAACCGCAATTTGAGGCCGGACGTGAAAAAGTCGGCAAAAAAGGTGTGGTAAGAGATCCGGCAGTACATCTTGAGGTCATCGAAAAAGTAATTGCCTATGCGTCCTCGATCGCGCTGGAACCGAGACATCTTTCTTTCTCACCGATCAAGGGACCGGAGGGAAATATTGAGTATCTGTTACATCTTAAGAAAAGACCGGAAGGAGAAGTGATCGAATCTTCTCTTGAAGCAGAACCGGAGCAGGTAGTGCGGGAGGCGCATGATCAGCTCGATTAAGGAAGGCAGAAGAGATGGACAAGTTTTATATCATAACAAATCGTGACAAAGATCAGAATCTGAGATTTACGGAGGAGATCGTACAGTATCTGAAAGAACACGGAAAAAAATGTCAGGTGCAGCAGGCGGAGCGTAAGACAGAGGGCACATATCATTATACAGATCCGGAACTGATCCCTGAGGGAACACAGTGTATTCTGGTACTCGGAGGAGACGGAACGCTTCTTCAGGCAGCGCGTGATGTGGTTCACAGAGAAATCCCGATGCTCGGAGTGAATCTCGGTACGCTCGGCTTTCTTGCGGAAATCGATAAGCCATCGATTTATGCGGCGCTGGATAAACTTTTTGCGGATGACTACGAAATAGAAGAGAGAATGATGCTTACCGGAACGGTATGGCGTGGTGATAAAATCATAGGGCAGGATGTGGCACTGAATGATATTGTGATCAGCAGAGTGGGTCCCCCTCTTCGTGTAGTTGGATTTAACAACTATGTGAATGACGGTTACCTGAATTCCTACAATGCAGACGGAATCATCATTGCGACACCGACCGGTTCTACCGGTTACAGTCTGTCATGCGGCGGCCCGATCATAGCACCGAATGCGGCAATGACGGTGATGACACCGATTGCACCACATACGCTGAATACCAGAAGTCTTATTTTTCCGGAAGATGATGTGATCACGGTTGAACTTGGCGAAGGAAGACGACAGATTCAGGAAAACGGTCTTGCATCATTTGACGGAGATGTCGAAGTGCCGATGTCGACAGGAGACCGGATTGTAATAAAAAAAGCTTCAGTCAGCGTCAAAATACTGAAACTGAACCATCTGAGTTTTGTTGAAGTGCTGAGACAGAAAATGAGCAACAATTAGTGTGATGGAGGGAATGTCGTGAAAAGTGCAAGACACGAAAAAATTATAGAGCTGATCCAACAGCATGACATTGATACACAGGAAGAACTTGCTGCAAGACTGAACAGTGCCGGATTTAAGGTAACACAGGCAACGGTGTCCAGAGATATCCGCGCACTGAAACTGACAAAGGTTGCCGGCAAAGACGGGAAATCCCGCTATGCAGTACTTTCCGGTGCATCGGTGGAGCTTGGAGACAAGTATACACGTGTACTTCATGATGCGCTTACATCCATTGATGTTGGACAGAATATGATCGTGATCCGGACGGTACCGGGCATGGCCATGGGGGTTGCGGCAGCACTGGATGCGCTGAACTGGAAAGAAATCCTCGGAAGCATTGCCGGGGACGATACCGTTATGTGTGTGGCACGGGACAACGAACAGGCACAGAGTGTAGCTGAGCGTCTGAAAGGAATTTTGAAATTATGTTAGTTCATCTTCATGTGAGAAATCTTGCACTGATCGAAGATATTGAAGTGGAGTTTGGTCCGGGACTTAATATCCTGACAGGTGAAACCGGGGCCGGTAAATCCATTCTTTTAGGCTCCATGCAGTTGATTCTTGGCGGCAGAAGTGCGAAAGATATGATTCGTACCGGTGCGTCAAATGCGCTGGTGGAGCTCCTTTTTCAGGTGGAAAATCCGCGTGCGGAGGCATCTCTTCGGGAGTTTGGTGTCGAGACATCGGAAGGCCAGGTCCTTTTGACACGTAAGCTTATGGATGGCAGAAGCATCAACAAGATCAATGGTGAGACCTGTACGGTGGCGCAGATGAAAGCCGTGGCTTCCTGTCTTCTGGATATTCACGGGCAGCACGAGCACCAGTCACTTCTGTATCAGGATAAACAGCTTGAAATTCTTGATATTTACGGAAAAGAAGAAATTTTTCCTGCAAAAGAGAAAGTACAGACAGCATATAAAAAGTACCGTGACTGTAAGAAACAGCTGGACGAACTTGACATTGATGAAGAACAGCGCAACAGAGAACGCGCGTTTCTTGAGTTTGAGATCAATGAGATCGAGAGCGCACAGCTTGTATCCGAAGAGGATGAGGAGCTGGAGAAGCGTTACCGTAAGCTGAACAACGGCAGGAAGATCCTTGAGACACTGCAGGGTGTACGTGATCTGACAGGATATGAATCCGGGCAGGGAGCTGGTGAGTCGGTCGGAAATGCTGTACGTGAGATCAGTCGTGTGACAGAATATGATACACAGCTTGATTCTATGTCATCCGCACTTCAGGAGATTGACGGACTTCTGAATGATTTCAACCGTGAGCTGGCTTCGTACGTTGATGATCTGAATTTTGATGACGAAGCTTTTTATGAGACTGAGAAACGTCTGGATACGATCAATGGTCTCAAAGCAAAATACGGACGTACGATTGAAGACATTCAGGAGTATTGTCTTAAACAAAAACAAAAACTGGAAAATCTGGATAAATATGAGGAACGCTTCCACGAAGCAGAAGAAAATCTCAAAAAGAGCAGAGAAGAACTGGAAACTGTTTCGTATAAATTATCCGTGATCCGTCAAAAATACAGTCAGATGCTGACGGACAAGATCACAGAAGGTTTGAAAGATCTGAATTTTCTGGATGTACAGTTTCAGATCACATTCCGCCGCCGGAAGGAATATACGGCAGGTGGATTTGACGACATTGAATATGAGATTTCAACGAACCCGGGCGAAAGTCTGAAACCATTGGGCAAGATCGTATCCGGCGGTGAGCTTTCACGAATCATGCTGGCAATCAAGGCAATCCTTGCGGACCGTGATCAGATTGAAACGCTGATCTTTGATGAAATTGATACCGGAATCAGCGGCAGGACTGCTCAGAAAGTTTCAGAAAAAATGGCAGTAATCGGCCGGTGTCATCAGGTATTGTGCATTACGCATCTTCCACAGATTGCAGCAATGGCAGATACACATTTCGAAATCGAAAAACATCAGAAAGACAACGAAACGATTACAGAAATCCATCCGCTTGAAGGAGATGATTCTGTCCGTGAACTGGCGCGCCTGCTTGGCGGAGCCGAGCTTACGCAGGCTGTTTTTGATAATGCAAAAGAAATGAAAGAATTGGCACAGGTACATAAAAATACAAGACTGAAATAAAAAGATCTACAGATAATAAGAGAGGATGATCCAAAAGGATATCTTCTCTTTTTTGTGTAATAGGAAATTACTCCGTAATGTTCCTATTACACAAAAACGCTCCGCGAGGATGCGACCAGATGCATGAGGAATATGTCTGCTGAAGCAGACTGCATCTGGCGCGCAAAGCGTAGCAAGTCCCTCAAAGATTGAGGGATTCAGGGAGTTTGAAGCGGACTTGTCCGCTTTGTTCTGTGGAGAGAAGTTTACAAAAGAAAGGATGTGGCAGAGTGGACAGAAAGAAGAAATACCGACGCCTGCTTCTGTGGTTCCTGTGTCTGGATCTGCTTGCAGTGGTGTGGTTTGGATATCGTTATCTGGAGCGCAAGATTCCGGATAAACTGTTTGTTTCAGAAGGAAAAGAAGAACAGGTAAAGAATGTGCTGGATTTTCCGTTTTTAAGTTTTGATGATGCAATTACTGTATCGGGTGACGGAAGCTATCTTCTGAAAGCCCGGATCCTCGGTGTAATTCCATTTAAAGATGTGAAGATTACCCCGGCGGACAGTGAATCTGTCATGGTATCCGGTGACACGGTCGGAATCTATATGGAGACAGACGGTGTACTGGTGATTGATACCGGAGAAATTGTTTCGCAGGAGGGATTTACACAGGATCCGGCAAAAAATATTGTGAAGCCGGGTGATTATATTGTGGCATTTAATGACCAGACGGTGCACAGTAAAAAAGAGCTGATCAAGGATCTTTCGAAGCTGGATGATTCACAGGTGACACTTGAGGTCATCAGAAACGGGGAAAAAATCCCTCTTTCGATTACTCCGGTAAAAGATGTCCGGGGAGAGTACAAGCTGGGAATCTGGGTGCGGGACAATACACAGGGAATTGGTACGCTGACTTTTGTGGATGAAAAGGGGAATTTCGGCGCACTCGGACATGGAATTAGTGATGTGGACACAGGAGAACTTTTGCATATAAATGAAGGAACACTGTATCAGGCAAAAATCATCGGGATACAGAAAGGCAGCAGCGGAAGTCCCGGCGAGCTTTCAGGGATGATCCATTACGATGCGCAGCAGGTGATCGGTTCTATTGATAAGAATTGTGATCAGGGAATTTTCGGAACATTAAACATGCTTCCAAAGCCACTTTCACTGAAGAAGATGGAAGTTGCATACAAGCAGGAACTGGAAACAGGACCGGCGACAGTTTTGTGCTGTATAGATGGTGAAGTGAAAGAATTTGACGCAGAGATCACAAGAATTGATATGAATCATGAGGATTCGAATAAAAGTTTTGTGATCCAGGTGACCGATCAGGGACTTCTGGATATGACAGGCGGTATCGTGCAGGGCATGAGTGGCAGTCCTGTGATCCAGAATGGAAAGTTTGCAGGTGCGATTACACATGTGTTCGTGCAGGATGCAGCCGGCGGTTATGGGATTTTTGCAGAAACGATGATAGAAAATGTAGAAAAAGAATAAAAAAATAATGGCAGAAAAAGTCATGTCGAAGATGTGAAGAAAAAGAAAAAAGCAGAAAAATATGAAAAAAGAAGCTAGGAAAATGTCGTTTTCGGACGAACGAAAATGCTGTATTTCAGCCAGTTTCGGCTTGATTTCGCGAAGGCCTTTCCACTATAATGTCCTTGTTGTAAGGAAGTAGAATGCTGTAGGTTAGGAGGGAAAGGCCTCATGGAAAAATTAAATGTGGCGATTGCAGATGATAATGAGAGAATGACAGACATACTTGGTCAGATGATCGAAGAAGATAAAGAACTGACGCTGGTCGGCAAAGCACATAACGGAGAAGAAATCTGTAATATCATAAGAGAAAAAGAACCGGATGTGGTGGTTCTGGATATGATCATGCCGAAAATGGACGGACTGACCGTTATGGAGCAGTGCAGTCATGATCATACAGTCAAAAAGCAACCGGCATTTATTGTGATCTCAGCAGTGGGACAGGAGAGAATCACAGAAGATGCATTTAATCTGGGTGCTTCCTACTACATGCTGAAACCTTTTGATAATCAGGTATTACTGAACCGCATCAAACATATCCGCAAAAGCAATGTAAAGAGATTTCGTGAGCCTGTACGCCAGACAGTACGGGAAGAGCCTGCGCCGTATGGCAAACGTAATCTGGAGGCTGATGTCACCAATATTATACACGAGATCGGAGTTCCGGCGCATATCAAGGGATACCAGTATCTGAGGGATGCGATCATCCTTGCAGTCAACGATATGGAGATGTTGAATTCTATCACGAAAGTCCTGTATCCGACGATCGCAAAAAAACATCAGACGACCCCGAGCAGGGTAGAACGTGCCATACGTCATGCAATCGAAGTTGCATGGAGCAGGGGCAAAATGGACACGATCGATGCGCTTTTCGGCTATACGGTAAGCACCGGAAAAGGTAAGCCGACCAACTCGGAATTTATTGCTCTGATCGCAGATAAAATACGTCTGGAATACAAAAATCACTCTTTCCATTAGAAGTGTTTTAGGGTATAATAAACATAAAAATCCGGCATAGACCGAGAAAATCAGAAAATTTTCTGACAGCGGGAATCAAGGAGGGGTCTTTACAGATGAAAAGAATCTTATTTGCAACATCAGAAGCAGTACCATTTATCAAGACAGGAGGTCTTGCAGACGTAGCAGGTGCACTTCCGAAATGTTTCGATAAACGTTATTTCGATGTACGCGTGATTTTACCGAAATATGCCTGTATGAAGCAGGAATGGAAAGATAAAATGGAATATATCACCCACTTCTATATGGATCTGGGATATAAGAATTGTTATGTTGGAATTCTTCATATGGAATATGACGGAATCCAGTTTTACTTTATTGATAACGAATATTATTTCAGCGGTCCGAAACCGTATGACAGTGCACCATGGGATCTTGAGAAGTTTGCTTTCTTCTCAAAAGCAGTTCTCTCCGTGCTCCCGGTGATCGGATTCCGCCCGGATGTGATCCACTGCCACGACTGGCAGACAGGTCTTGTTCCGGTATATCTGCATGATTCTTTCCAGCAGAATGAATTTTTCTGGGGAATCAAGACTGTTATGACAATCCACAACCTGAAATTCCAGGGCGTATGGGATGTAAAGACCGTACAGGGCATTACTGGTCTTTCTGATTACTATTTTGCCCCGGATAAGCTGGAAGCATACAAAGATGCAAACTTCCTCAAAGGTGGAATTGTATTTGCAGATGCAGTAACAACAGTAAGTAATACTTATGCCGAAGAGATCAAGACACCGTTTTACGGAGAAAGGCTGGATGGACTTCTCTGTGCACGTGCCCATGACCTTCGCGGTATCGTCAACGGAATTGATTATGATGTATTCAATCCGGAGACAGATAAATACATTACACAGAATTATAATGCAAAGACCTTCCGCAAGGAAAAAGTCAAAAACAAGCTTCAGCTTCAGAGAGATCTCGGGCTGAACGAAGATCCGAGGGCAATGCTTATCGGCATCGTTTCCCGTCTGACAGACCAGAAGGGATTTGACCTGATCGCATACATCATGGACGAGCTGTGTCAGGATGCAGTTCAGATTGTTGTACTTGGTACCGGCGAAGAACGCTATGAAAATATGTTCCGCCACTTTGACTGGAAATATCATGGAAAGGTATCTGCTCAGATCTATTATGATGAGCCGATGTCCCACAGAATTTATGCAGCGTCAGATGCATTCCTGATGCCATCATTGTTTGAACCATGTGGTTTAAGTCAGCTGATGAGTCTCCGTTACGGTACCTTACCGATCGTACGTGAGACAGGCGGCCTGAAGGATACGGTACAGCCATACAACCAGTACGAGGGAACCGGTACAGGATTCAGCTTTACAAACTACAATGCACATGAGATGCTTGCAACTGTCCGCAATGCCGAAAAGGTATTTTATGACAACAAACGCGAATGGAATAAAATGGTCGACCGTGCAATGGCAGCAGACTTCTCATGGAGTCATTCCGCACAGCAGTATGAAGAAATGTACAACTGGCTGATCGGGGACAAATAAATAGTACAGATATCAGGAGGTACCGGGGAATTCCGGTATCTCTTTTGTCATTTCAGGGAGAAAAATGTCAAAAAGTTTTGCTTGACTTTAGCTGGGATTTATAATAGCATATAAGAAGAAAACACGAACATAGGTTTGGTATCACCCATAAATAAAATTCCAAATAAAGTTAAGGAGAATCCTAAAATGATGAACGAAGAGAAGCAGAAGGCGCTGGAAGCAGCCCTTGGACATATTGAGAAGCAGTACGGTAAAGGATCCGTGATGAAGCTTGGAGATTCCAGCTCTAATATGGTGGTAGAGGCGGTTCCGACCGGTTCCCTGGGACTGGATATTGCGCTTGGCGTTGGCGGTGTACCGAAGGGAAGAATCGTTGAGATCTACGGACCGGAGTCCAGTGGTAAGACGACAGTTGCCTTACATATGGTTGCAGAAGTACAGAAGCGAGGCGGAATCGCCGGTTTCATTGATGCAGAGCATGCGCTTGATCCGGTCTATGCGAAGAACATCGGTGTTGATATCGACAATCTTTATATTTCCCAGCCGGATAACGGTGAGCAGGCACTTGAGATCACTGAGACGATGGTACGTTCCGGTGCGGTGGATATCGTGATCGTTGACTCTGTTGCAGCACTTGTCCCGAAGGCAGAGATTGAGGGCGATATGGGAGACAGCCATGTAGGTCTTCATGCGAGACTGATGTCTCAGGCACTTCGTAAACTTACTGCGGCAATCAGCCGTTCCAACTGTGTGGTAATCTTTATCAATCAGCTTCGTGAAAAGGTTGGTGTTATGTTCGGTAATCCGGAGACTACGACCGGTGGACGTGCCCTGAAGTTCTATGCTTCCGTACGTCTTGATGTCAGAAGGACAGAGACTTTGAAGCAGGGCGGAGAGATGGTTGGTAACCATGTAAAGGTTAAAGTCGTTAAGAACAAAGTTGCTCCGCCGTTTAAACAGGCAGAGTTCGATATCATGTTTGGTACCGGTATTTCCAGAGAAGGTGAGATCCTTGATCTGGCCGCAGAATGTAATGTGGTCAACAAGAGCGGTGCATGGTACTCTTACAATGGAGAGCGTATCGGCCAGGGACGTGAGAATGTCAAGATTTTCCTGAAAGACCATCCGGAGATCTGTGAAGAAATCGAGAAGAAAGTAAGGATCCAGTACCATCTGCTTCCGGGTGAAGAGCCGGAGAATGCAGAGCAGGACGGAGAAGAACAGGAATAATTAAATGACAGATATGGAACAGCAGAGGGAGGCACGTAAGAAAGCCCTGCGTCTTCTGGAACATATGGATCGTACGGAGAAGGGATTGACGGATCGCCTTCTCCGTGCCGGCTTTTCAGAGGAACTTGCAGAGGATGCTGTCTCTTATGTAAAGGATTATGGTTATATCAATGACGGGAGATATGCGCTGAATTATATTATGTACAGAATTCATGACAAGAGCCGTCAGAAGATTTTTCAGGAACTATCCGGGAAGGGAATCGACCGACAGACGATACAGGATGCGTGGGAGGAAGCAGAGGAACTTGAGACACCGGATGAGAGAGCTCTTCTGTGCCAGATGATTGAGAAGAAGTACGAGCCCGGAGCGGAGCTTGATGAGCGTGAGATGCGTCGCCTTTACGGATATCTGGCACGACGTGGATTCCGCTCGGGAGACATCTTTTCGGTGCTTGAAGAAATGGACATAACACAAATAAAAACTTGACATAATTCCCAAAAACAGCTAAACTTGTATTGTTGTATTTGTACAATGAAAACTAAATAAGGAGGTGCTCCTGTGGCAATTACAATCATTGTAGCAATTGTCGCTGTAGCGGTCGCACTGCTTATTGCGGTTCCCATTACTTGCAAGGTTGCTGTTAACAACAAAGTGCAGAAAGACGCAGAAGTTGTTGGCACAGCAGAAGACAGAGCAAGAAGCATCATAGATGAAGCTTTAAAAACTGCTGAGACGAAGAAGAGAGAAGCTTTATTGGAAGTAAAGGAAGAATCCCTCAGAACGAAAAATGAACTTGAGAAGGAAACCAAGGAACGAAGATCAGAACTGCAGAAATACGAAAGACGTGTCCTGTCAAAAGAGGAATCTGTTGACAAGAAGGCGGATGCAGTAGAGAAGCGTGAAGCAGAGTGCACAGCAAAAGTTGCTGAGTTACAAAAAAGAGAAAAGAAAGTAGACGAACTTGAACAAAAAGGAGTACAGGAACTGGAAAGAATTTCCGGTCTGACCTCCGATCAGGCAAAAGACGAGTTACTCAGAAGTGTAGAAGACGATGTCAAAGTAGATGTGGCAAGACTCTACAAAGAGCTTGAGAGCCGCGCGAAAGAAGACGCCGGTAAGAAGGCAAAGGAATACGTGGTAAATGCAATCCAGAAATGTGCAGTAGACCATGTTTCCGAAACTACAATTTCCGTTGTACAGCTTCCAAGTGATGAGATGAAAGGAAGAATCATCGGCCGTGAAGGACGTAACATTCGTACCCTTGAAACACTGACAGGTGTTGATCTCATTATCGATGATACCCCGGAAGCAGTAGTTTTATCAGCATTTGATCCGATTCGACGTGAGATTGCCAGAGTTGCTCTGGAAAAATTAATCGTTGACGGACGTATCCATCCGGCAAGAATCGAAGAAATGGTAGAGAAAGCACAGAAAGAAGTAGAAGCACAGATCCGTGAAGACGGTGAGAATGCAGCAATGGACGTTGGTGTTCATGGTATTCATCCGGAGCTTCTGAAACTTCTTGGACGTATGAAATTCCGTACCAGCTATGGACAGAATGCACTGAAACATTCTATCGAAGTAGCACAGCTTTCCGGACTTCTTGCAGGAGAAATCGGAGCGGATGTCCGCATGGCAAAACGTGCCGGACTGCTTCATGATATCGGCAAATCTATTGACCATGAAGTAGAAGGATCACATATCCAGATTGGTGTGGATCTTTGTAAGAAATACAAAGAGTCAGCAGTTGTTATCAATACAGTTGCTTCTCATCATGGAGATGTGGAACCGGAGTCTCTGGTTGCATGCATTGTACAGGCGGCTGATGCAATTTCTGCAGCAAGACCTGGTGCAAGACGTGAGACACTGGAAACTTATACCAACCGCTTGAAACAGCTTGAAGATATCACAAATGAATTCAAGGGTGTTGACAAGTCATTTGCTATTCAGGCAGGCAGAGAAATTCGTGTAATGGTAATACCGGAACAGGTAAACGATGCAGATATGGTTCTGCTGGCACGTGATATTTCCAAACAGATCGAAGCTGAACTGGAATATCCGGGACAGATCAAGGTCAATGTAATCCGTGAGAGCCGTGCAGTAGATTACGCGAAATAATTCTTTCTGAAACATAAACGTGAAAGTTCAAAAGAGTATGATGTCCATACAGGATGTCATACTCTTTTTTATGTAATAGGAAATTACTCCGTAATGTTCCTATTACATAAAATGTATGTATCTAGAAGAGACTTTGGCTTTTGGTTCTATTCATACTTACGTGTTCGTAAACTGATACGGGGTGAGGCAATGAATCGTGAAATTGGAGTTTATGAAAGAAAAAAGTATCCGGGTCAGTTTTTATTTGGAATGGGATTTCTGATCGGAGTGATTTTACCGAATTTTATTTACCGGACGCAGTGGCGTCAGAGCACCGCATCATCTATGTATCTTATGGGGATTTTGGCAGGAGATAACAGTGCAGAGTATTTCTGGCAGGTACTCAAGATGAGAGGTGGAATCTTTTTGCTTGCGGCATGCAGCGGTGTGACGATATTTGGAATGCCACTGGCCATCATGGGAATGCTTGCGGGAGGCGTGTTGATTGGAATGCTGCTCACTGTATCAGTGCTGCAGTTTGGTCTGAATGGAGGCCTGATCGGTGCAGGACTTCTTTTTCCCCAGTATCTTCTGTATCTGCCATGCATGTTTATCGGACTGGAACAGATTTACAGCTGTTCAAAAAGACTGTGGAAAAACCGATCTTTTTCGGCAGGACAGATTACCGGATATCTTCTGAGAATGCTGTTATGCGCGGCACTCTGGCTGGCGGGGATTCTCCTGGAAGTATATTGTAACCCGAAGATCACAGAAATCCTGATAAAAAATTTAAAAATTTTTTGAGTGGATTTTACCAGATGTGGTGGTGGTTTACAATAAAATCTCGATATTTGGTGGAAGATGTCGAAAACGCCTGTTTTGCAGGCTTTTCATGAAAAAATAGTGTTTGATTTTATGTAAAATAATCAGTATAATACAGATACATTTTCAGGAAAAATATGTAGAAACAGAGTTGGGATGAAGTAGAATGGAAAGAGTAGTCGAGGATTTCATTTTATATTTACATGAGACGAAAAATACCTCAAAAAATACAGAAGTGTCGTATGAACGTGACTTGAAAAAACTGATTCGATATTTACAGGAACAGGATCTTACGAGTTTTTCGGAAGTGACCTGTACAGATCTGCAGGGATATTTAAATAAAATAAAAAGTGAAAATCTGGCGGCATCGACGATTTCAAGAAATATTGCGTCAATCCGGGCTCTTTATCATTATCTGCTAAAAAAAGGAATTGTAGCAGAAGACCCGACAGAGGCATTACATACACCGAAGATTGAGAAGAAACTGCCGGAGATCCTTTCTGTTGAGGAAGTAGACCGTCTGCTGAAACAGCCGGATATCCGCACACCGAAGGGCATCCGTGACAATGCGATGATGGAACTTCTGTATGCAACGGGCATGCGTGTCAGCGAACTGATTCATCTCAGGACTACAGATATCAATCTTCAGATGGGCTATGTGGTATGCCATGACAGTGACAAAGAACGTATCATCCCGATCGGAAATGTCAGCCGTAATGCGATTTTGCAATATATGGAGCATTCCAGAGGCTTTTTTACAAAAGATACAAATGAGAGTGCACTGTTTACGAACTGCTCCGGGAAATCCATGAGCAGACAGGGATTTTGGAAAGTACTGAAAGGATATGCGGCAGATGCCGGAATCCACAGAGATATCACACCGCATACACTTCGCCATTCTTTTGCGGCACATATGCTGCAGAACGGGGCGGATGTAAAGAGTGTACAGGAAATGCTGGGACATGCAGATGTTTCATCGACACAGATTTATCTGGGACTGAACGTTTCGAAGATGAGAGATGTGTATATGAAAGCACACCCGAGACATTGAATCATAATTAAGGACCTGCCGAATAGCAGGTCCTTTTGCTGATTTATCAGCACATTTCCGCGATTGTGTAAAGCAGTTTTTCGGATTCTTCCCATCCAAGACAAGGGTCTGTGATGGATTTTCCGTAAATATGTGTACCACCGATCTTCTGGTTGCCTGGCTCAATGTAACTTTCAATCATGAAGCCTTTGACCAGTTTGTGAAGTTCCGGATCGACCATACGGCTGTGGAGAACTTCTTTTGCAATACGAACCTGCTGTTCATACTGTTTGTTGGAATTGGAGTGGTTGGTATCAACGATGACAGCAGGATTCTGCAGATTTTTTTCCTGATATTTTTCCCACAGAAGACGGAGATCTTCGTAATGGTAGTTCGGAATCGCCTCTCCGTGTTTGTTTACGGCACCGCGAAGAATGGTGTGTGCCAGAGGATTTCCGGTTGTTTCAACTTCCCAGCTTCTGTAGATAAAGCGGTGAGATCCCTGAGCTGCAACAACGGAGTTGAGCATAACACTGTAGTCACCACTGGTCGGGTTTTTCATTCCGGCAGGTACATCCATACCGCTGACGGTAAGTCGATGCTGCTGATCTTCTACGGAACGTGCACCTACAGCGACATAAGAGAGAATGTCGGAAAGATAACGGTAGTTTTCAGGATAAAGCATTTCATCTGCACAGGTGAAACCACTTTCCTGGATGGCGTGGATGTGCATCTTACGGATGGCAATCAGACCGGCAAGCATATCCGGAGCTTTTTCCGGATCCGGCTGGTGAACCATACCCTTGTAACCTTCGCCTGTTGTACGTGGCTTATTTGTATAAACTCTCGGAATGATCAGAACTTTATCCTCAATTTTTTCCTGAACTTTGCGGAGACGGAGAAGATAGTCACATACAGCATCTTCGTTGTCTGCAGAACAAGGTCCGATGATGGCAAGAAATTTATCGGATTTCCCGGTAAAAACATCACGGATTTCCTGATCTCTTTTTGCCTTTAATTCCTGAATGGCAGTATCAATGGGATACTGATTACGTATTTCGGCAGGTGTAGGCAGTTTCTTTAAAAAAGTGAATCCCATATTTTCCTCCTCGTGTCCAATGCGTTTTCAATTGGACATATCAGGCTTATTATATATGATTGTTAAGTAATTGTCGATAGGGAAAGGTGCGTATTTTGGCGAAATCCTCAGGATTTTATATGATAAAGTGAATAAATATGCATAATACTTAAGAGTATTTCACTGAGAAGCAATCCATAAAGATACCCACGTATACCAATCAGTGGAATTGCAAATAATACAAACAGGATGCGGATAAGGCTTCCTGCAGCATTGTGAAGCAGCGTTGCTCCGGTTTTCCCCAGGCCGTTAAGGATGCTTGTAAGCATGATGTTTGTATACAAAAAAGGACAGACAAAGGAAAGTGTACGGATACAGGTTCCGGCTGTAGCTTCATGAAACAGAAGTTCACCTGCAAACGGGCCGAAAAAATAAAAAAGCCCCGTGCAGGCGGCACCCGTCAGAAAACAGGCAGTACAGGCGCGGCTGGATATATAGCGGATACGCCGGTGCGCTCCGAGCGCCTGCAATTCTGCGACAGACGGCGTGAGCATGACGGCAGCGGAATTTGTGACCGTGGACGGAAACAGGATGCAGGGAAGCGCCATGCCTGTAAAAATTCCATACAGACTCAGAGCATTACTCTGGGAAAAGCCATACATACGCAGCCTTTGTGGAATCAGCACGACTTCGATCGCGGCGAGAAGCGAGAGAAGCAGACGGTTGAGTGTCAGCGGAAAGGCTGTGGCAGTAATTTCGGAGAGTTTTCGAAAGGGTGCATTTATATGGAAAAAAGAATAATTTTCTGCGTGAAAATGCAGACTTAAAAAAAGCAGCGATGACAATGCAGCGGTGAATTCTGCAATCAGGGCGCCGGTAACGGCAATGCAGGCAGTAACTTCGATATTCCGTGACAGAAAAATTTTTACCAGGATACAGGAAGAAAGGATGCGTGCGGTCTGTTCCAGAATCTGGGTAAAGGCAGGATAACCGGCCTGTTTGCGCCCCAAGTAGTAACTGCTTATGCAGGAATGCAGGGAGGCAAATGGAAAACTGCATGCCATGATCCGGATCAGTGCTTCAGTGTCCGGCTCTTTCAGAATCTCTCCGGCAAACCATCCGGCGAAAGTGTAAAAGATCCACATAGCTGCAAGAGAAAGCCCGAGCGCAAAAAGTGTGCCGACACAAAAAGAATCGACTGCTTCTTTTTTCTTCTTTAAAGCAGTCTGGGAGGCAACTGTGCGTGAGAGAGCAGTCTGGATTCCTACGGTTGTCACTGCAAGTACCATATGCTGAAGTGGAACGACAAGCTGGTACAGACCGATTCCTCTGGAACCAATCGTCTGAGAGAGGAATATCCTATAGAAAAAGCCCATGATCCGGCTGATGACACCGACCGTGGACAGTAGAAAAGTTCCTGCAAAAAAATGCTTTTTTGACATAAAAAAGACCTGATTGCTTTTTTGTCAGTATATGCGTAAAACCTCCTTGACAGACCGATTTCTTTCTGCTAAAGTATGACTTGAAATAAATCCGACGAAAATACTGGGAATTAAAGAGGTGAGTGGATGAAACTGTCAACAAGAGCAAGATATGGTCTGAAAGCACTGATTGATCTTGGACTGCATTGTGAAACAGAAGCCGTTTCCATCCAGAGTATCGCGAGTCGGCAGAATATTTCGGACAGCTATCTCGAACAGCTTATGGCGAAACTTAAGAAGGCAGGTCTGGTGGAAAGCACCAGAGGTGCCGGAGGCGGATATCGTCTGGGACGTCCGGCGGCAGAAATCTCTGTCGGCGATATCCTGAGAGTCCTTGAGGGAAGTCTTGAAGCGGCACAGTGTTCCGGCATGGAAGACGAGAGCAGCTGTGAGAATCACGATATATGTGTGACGAAATATGTATGGAAACGAATCAACGACAGTATCACACAGGCGGTAGATACCATGATGCTGGATCAGTTGATAGAAGAAAGCCGGAAAAAACAAAAAGAAAAAATGTAAAATTCATTTTTTAAGCAGGAGGAAAAAATATGAGTAAATTAATATATCTGGATAACGCAGCCACAACAAAAACTGCACCGGAAGTCGTTGATGCAATGCTTCCGTATTTTTCTGAATTTTATGGAAACCCGTCCAGTATTTATGATTTTGCCCAGAAGAGCAAAGAAGCAGTGACAAAGGGAAGACAGCAGATCGCGGATGTTCTGAATGCAAAAAAAGAAGAAATTTATTTTACAGCAGGTGGAAGTGAAGCGGATAACTGGGCACTGAAGGCTACTTTTGAAGCATACAAATCAAAAGGAAATCACATTATCACAACAAAGATTGAGCATCATGCTATTCTTCATACATGTGAATACCTCGAAAAAGAAAGAGGCGCAAAGATCACATATCTTGACGTAGATGAGAATGGTATCGTACGTCTGGACGAACTGGAAAAAGCAATCACACCGGAGACCATTCTGATTTCCGTAATGTTTGCAAACAATGAGATCGGATCTATCCAGCCGATCAAAGAGATCGGACGTATTGCCAGAGAACACGGCATTTTGTTCCATACAGATGCAGTACAGGCATTCTGCCAGGTCCCGATCGATGTAGACGAATGCAACATTGATATGCTGAGCTCCAGCGGACACAAGATCAACGGACCAAAAGGAATCGGTTTCCTTTATATCCGTAAAGGCGTAAAAATCAAATCCTTCGTACACGGCGGTGCACAGGAGCGTAAACGTCGTGCCGGTACAGAAAACGTTCCGGGAATCGTAGGATACGGCGCAGCAGCAGAACGTGCAATGAAAAACATGAAAGAACGTACCGAAAAAGAAATCGAACTGAGAGATTACCTGATTAATCGCCTTACTACTGAGATCCCATACTCCAGACTGAACGGTGACAGAGTGAAGAGACTTCCAAACAACGTTAACGTAAGCTTCCAGTTCATCGAAGGTGAATCCATGCTTCTGATGCTTGATCAGAACGGTATCTGCGGCTCAAGCGGATCTGCATGCACATCCGGTTCTCTTGATCCGTCTCATGTACTTCTGGCAATCGGACTGCCTCATGAGATCGCGCATGGTTCTCTGAGACTTACCTTAAGTGAAGAGACAACCAAAGAAGATCTGGACTTTACAGTAGATAAACTGAAAGAAATCGTACAGTATCTGAGAAGTATGTCTCCACTGTATGAAGATTTCATGAAACACCAGAAGTAAATAACAGAATCTAAATAGTGTTTACGGTAGATACAAGACAATAACAGGAGGAATTAAATATTATGTACAGCGAAAAAGTAATGGATCATTTTCAGCATCCGAGAAATGTAGGAGAAATCGAAGACGCCAGCGGTGTAGGAACTGTTGGTAATGCAAAATGCGGAGATATCATGAGAATGTTCCTTGATATTGACGATGAGACACATATCATCAAAGAGTGCAAATTCAAAACATTCGGCTGTGGTGCAGCTGTTGCAACAAGCAGTATGGCTACAGAAATGGTAAAAGGTAAGACTATCGAAGAAGCAATGCAGATTACAAACAAAGCTGTTATGGAAGCTCTGGACGGACTTCCGCCGGTAAAAGTACACTGCTCACTTCTTGCAGAGGAAGCAATCCACGCTGCACTGTGGGATTATGCACAGAAACACGGCATTGTAATCGAAGGTCTGGACAAACCAAAGTCTGATATCAGCGAAGGAGAAGAGGAAGAAGAGTATTAATAACTGTGGCTGATTGTGAGGTGAAAAGTTGACAGGACTTACAGACGAACAGGTAAATGCACGAATTGCAGAGGGGAAGGTCAATGCAGATGAAAATCCGAATACCCGAACCTATAAGCAGATCGTCAGAGAAAACACACTGACATTTTTCAACTTTCTGAACCTTGTACTTCTGGTACTGGTTCTCTTGGTGGGCTCTTACAAGAATGCGTTTTTTGTATGTATCATTATCATTAATACGCTGATTGGTATTGCTCAGGAAATCCGTGCCAAAAAAACAATCGATAAGCTGGCAATTCTTACAGCCAGAAAATCTGTTGTTATCCGTGAAGGACAGAAATGGACCGTTCCGACGGAAGAACTGGTACTTGATGATGTGGTCTGTCTTAAGACCGGTGATCAGGTGCCGGCAGATGCCCGTATACTCGAAGGCAGCCTGGAAGTAAACGAATCATTACTTACAGGAGAATCGGATAATCTTCCGAAGAATGAAGGAGACGAACTTTTTTCCGGAAGTTTTGTAACATCAGGAGAAGCGTGCTGTCAGATCATTCATGTAGGAAAGGATAATTACGCAGCACAGATCACCAGCGAAGCAAAGGAATTTAAACGACACAATTCCGAACTGAAAAATTCCCTGAATGCGATCCTGAAAGTGATTAGTATTATTATTGTGCCGCTCGGTGCACTGCTGTTTTATAAACAGTATTATATCGTAGGCGATACATTCAGAGACTCCGTAGTGAGCATGGTAGCCGGAGTCCTGGGAATGATTCCGGAGGGACTTGTCCTTCTGACCAGTGTCGCACTGACCCTCGGTGCTCTTGTACTTGCAAACAAAAAGACACTTGTACAGGAACTCTACTGTATTGAGACACTTGCAAGAGTCGATACGCTCTGTCTGGACAAGACCGGAACGATCACAGAAGGAACCATGTGCGTAGAGCGTGTGGAACCATATGTAAGTACAGGACGAGTTGAGATAGCTGCGACAGAGTCTGAGCCCGCAGAAAGCACGGAGGCAGAAGAGCAGGTACAGACAGATTCTGCATTCATGGAAGAAATTGACGTCATCATGGGCAATATGATGTACGTGCTTAAAGATCAGAATGCGACTATCGATGCACTTCGTAAGCGTTTTCCGGCAAAGCAGGACATGACGCCGGAACATGTGATTCCGTTCTCTTCTGACCGTAAATACAGTGGTGTCGTTTTTGAAGAAAAAGGCACTTATCTGATGGGAGCAGCGCAGTTTTTGTTTCCGGAGGATAATGAAGAACTGACGGAGAAATGTCAGGCTTATGCAGAAGAAGGCCTGCGAGTGCTTGTACTTGCACACAGTTCTCAGAATGCGGAAGGGACAGAACTTCCGGAAGGACTGGAACCGCTGGCTCTGATGCTTCTTACCGATGTAATTCGTGAAGAAGCACCGGATACGTTGGCTTTCTTTGACAGCCAGGAAGTCGACCTGAAAGTAATTTCCGGTGATGATCCGGTGACAGTTGCTGCGATTGCGAGACGTGCCGGACTTAAGAATGCGGACAGCTATGTAGATGCGACAACACTGACAACTGAGGAAGAATTACAGGATGCAGTGGCACAGTACAGCGTGTTCGGACGTGTGACACCACAGCAGAAGAAAGCAATGGTCCAGGCATTGCAGTCTCAGGGGCATACAGTTGCGATGACCGGTGATGGTGTCAATGACGTACTTGCCCTGAAAGAAGCGGACTGCAGTATTGCAATGGCACAGGGCAGTGATGCGGCAAAGAATATTGCGAATGTGGTACTTCTGGATTCAAACTTTGCTTCCATGCCACATATCGTAAATCAGGGGCGAAGAGTTGTAAACAACATTCGTACAGCAGCATCGATGTTCCTGATCAAGACGATGTTTTCTGTTATGTTGTCTCTGCTGACGATCTTTTTCGGAAATGCATATCCGTTCGAGCCGATTCAGATGTCACTGATCAGTGCATGTGCGGTTGGTATTCCGACATTTCTTCTTGCACAGGAGAATAACTACGAAAAGATTGACCATACGTTTTTACGACATGTATTTATCAATGCTTTTCCGGCAGCGATTACGATCACATTCTGTGTATTTGCAGTAATGCTTGTCTGCCAGAATGTATATCATTCTATGGCAATGCTGAATACCGCATGCGTCCTTGTGACAGGATGGAATTACATGGCAGCATTAAAAACAGTCTATGCACCGCTTAATACGTATCGCAAGGTGATTATCTACGGTATGCAGTTTATTTTCTTTGCAGCGGCTGTTATTTTCCAGAAACTGCTTTCGCTTGGTTCGCTGGACTTCGGCATGATCATCCTTGTATTTATACTGATGACATTTGCACCGGTACTGATCGATGTGATCACGGTTTGGCTGAAAGGCATTTATGCCCGTTCGCTGGATCAGGAAAAACCGGGACGCTTTACCGGATTCATCGACAAACTTCGTAAATAGAATATATGATATCCAGAATAGGATATTAACAATAAGACATTAAGAAAGGCTCTGGTCATTATCATTACGACCAGAGCCTTTTGGCATAGTTTTATGGAAAACGTTTATTTCTTACTTCTGCACAGCCAGTAGCATCCAAATGCCGGAATCTGCACGCCTTTGGCTTCCAGTTCACGGCCGGAAATGAGGTCTGTGTACATGCCGTCTTCCTCATTGATCCAGGCTACTTTATCGTTTTCGCTGAAGTTGTAGATTCCGATAAATTTCTCTTCATCATTTTCACGTACAAAAGCAAGAATTGAATTATCCCATGTGTCGATGGTATGAAACGGTACATTGCTGTTAAATACGCTGTGACTGGTACGTATATGTTCCAGCTTATCAAGTGCAGGGAAGAGTTTGCCCTGTACAGTAGCCGGATCATGACGGTTTTCAGCCAGTTTCCAGTCAAAGTTTCCTCTGTGGAGATAACGGGAATCGGCAGCTTTTTCCGGATCATCTTTGTAAGTATAATCATTTACCTGACCGATCTCGTCACCACTGTAAATTACCGGGATACCGGACTGGGAAAGCATAAATGCATGCAGGGTAATGTCATAACGGACAGCTTTGTCTACACCCTCCTGATTTCCTTCAAATCCAAAACGTTCAATACCGCAGAGAGAAGCAGTAGTTCCACAGAGTCTTGCATCACCAAGACGTGGATCATCGTTATAAAGTTCTCCTCGTGCAAATGAATTCGGATATTTTCCTGTAAGGAAATCATTCAGGTATTTCTTATGAGGTACTTCCTGAATACCGAAGTTTTCCAGATATTCATAATCCAGTCCCCATCCGATATCGTCATGGCAGCGGAGATAATTTTGGAATACGTAGTCTCTTGGAAGGTTTGAGATGATATCCAGCTGGCGGCGCAGCAGAGAAACATCTTTGGTTGCAACTGTGTGCCAGGTGCTTGCCATAGTTGTTACATTGTACAGCAGATGGCATTCTGGTTTCTCGACAGTTCCGAAGTATGGAACAACCTTTTCAGGAGCCATAACAACTTCTCCGAGAAGAAGTATGCCCGGGCATACAATCTCGCAGACCATACGCATGATACGCACAATGGTGTGAACCTGTGGAAGATTGCGGCAGTTGGTTCCAAGCTGTTTCCAGATATATGGTACAGCATCCAGACGAACGATATCCACACCCTGGTTGGCAAGATACAGCATATTAAAGATCATTTCATTGAGAACAATCGGATTGCGGTAATTCAGATCCCACTGATAAGGATAGAAGGTAGTCATAACATGTTTATGAAGATCTTCCAGCCAGGTAAAGTTGCCAGGTGCAGTAGTTGGGAAAACTTCCGGGCAGGTCTGCTCATATAAAGAAGGAATATCATAGTTGTCAAAGAAGAAGTAACGGTCTTGATATTCTTTTTCTCCATTTCGGGCACGTTTTGCCCATTCGTGATCTTCGGATGTATGGTTCATGACGAAATCCAGGCAGACGTTAATGCCACGTTTGTGGCAGGCAGCAGTCAGATCTGCAAAATCATCCATAGTTCCGAGTTCTTCCTGGACTTTACGGAAATCAGCAACTGCATAACCGCCGTCACTGCGTCCCTTCGGGGAGTCAAGAAGCGGCATCAGATGCAGATAATTAACATTGCATTCCTGAACATAATCCAGTTTGGATTCCAGATTGGAAAGAGTACCGGCAAATGCATTGACATACATCATCATACCGGTAAGATCATTGCGCTTGTACCATGTCGGATCTTTTTCACGTTTCAGATCAGATTCTTTCAGGGCATCATTTCGCATGTCGTAGAATTTCTTGAGTACTTTCAGAAGATCGTTCAGGTGCATTGTGACGTATGGGTTGTCCTGATACAGTTCACAGTAGAGCCATTTCAGTTCGTCGAGATGGCGGGCAAGACGCTCGCAGTAGATGCGGTCGTCGTCGCGTTTGTTTTCAAGTCTGACCGGTTCGGATTTTGCAGTTTCGACTTTGACAGCCTCGGTTTTCTTGGTTTCCACCTTAACCGGCTCAGTCTTTTTCGTCGCGACTTTAGCAGCCTCGGTTTTCTTAGTCTCAACTTTAACCGGCTCAGTCTTTTTTGTCTCGACTTTGACAGCTTCAGCCTTCTTGGTTTCAACTTTAACCGGTTCGGTCTTTTTTGTCTCAACTTTAATTGGTTCAGTCTTTTGGGTTTCCACCTTAACCGGCTCAACCTTCTTAGTCTCCACCTTTAAAGGATCGATGGTTTTAACTACTTTTTTGATGGGTTCTGCTTTTGGTGCGGCAGTCTGTACCGCAGAAGCTCTGGCAGCTTCACGCTTTTTCTGAAGACGTTTTTTTGCCATAATAAATAGCCTCCTTTTGTATCTTTATCTGAAAATTAATTAATAGCTATAATTTAATAAATTCCGGCTTGCGGTTTTGGAATACAGTATAGTATTTAAAGCCACTTTCTGCAAGTATGGCGGCAGCTTTGTCAAAATCATAGGCGATTTTGTCCGGAGCATGCGCATCGGCTCCGACCGTGATGATCTCGCCGCCAAGTTCACGATAACGGCGGATGACGGCACGGCATGGATTCGGCTCTCCGAGACCATAATGAAAACCACCTGTATTCAGCTCGATTCCGAGATTTTTGTCAATGACTGTGCGCAGGATCTCATCCAGAATATCCTGATAACGTTCATAGGAATATTCTCTGTTCTGATTCGGACCATAGCGGACTATATAGTCAATATGCCCGTAAACATCCATTCCGGAAAAAGCGTTAAGATTCTCAAGAATAGATTCAAAATATTCACGGTAACACGCGGATTCCTCACGATTTTCAAAAAATACTCCATAATATGGATCATAACCATGAACCACATGAGAAGAACCAATCACGAAATCAAAAGGTATTGTCTTAAGAAGTTCGTTCAAAGAATCGGCGAGATGTGGCTGCAGTCCCAGCTCAATGCCGAAATGTATATTCAGTTTTGAACGGTATTTCTCCTGAAGTGAGAAAAGCGTCTCTCTGTATCCGTCCAGATCAAGCTCAAATGTTTCATTATCCGGTGTGGGTGGGTAATCAGGATCCAGATGCTCTGTAAAACAGATGCCGGAGAGATTACGTCGGATCGCCTCATGGATCATATCTTCCATAGATGTGTCTGAGTCAGCAGAAAAAGAAGAATGCATATGGCAGTCCCATAAGATCTGATTTGACATTTTTGTATCCTCCTTTGCATGGACTGACATTATTATAGCATGTAAAAATAGTTCCTGCTATGGTTTCATTTCTATATTAAAACATTTTTATCATGTTTTTTTATAAAATGGTCTTGAATTTTTGTACAAGATTCGATACAATATGCAATAGGTTGACGTTTCTTTAACAAACGCCATAAATCAACCATTTAATTCATAGGAGGAATTTATCATGGCAGTAAAAGTTGCAATTAATGGATTTGGCCGTATCGGTCGTCTGGCTTTCCGTCAGATGTTTGGAGCAGAAGGATTTGAAATCGTTGCTATCAACGACCTTACATCCCCGAAAATGCTTGCTCACTTATTAAAATATGACTCAACTCAGGGAAGATACGCTCTGGCTGACAAAGTAGAAGCAGGCGAAGATTCCATCACAGTTGACGGAAAAGAAATCAAAATCTATGCAAAAGCTAACGCTGCAGAACTTCCTTGGGGAGAAATCGGTGTAGACGTAGTTCTCGAGTGCACAGGTTTCTATACATCCAAAGACAAAGCTCAGGCTCATATCGATGCAGGTGCTAAACACGTTGTTATTTCCGCTCCGGCTGGAAACGACCTTAAGACAATCGTTTACAATGTAAACCATGAAGGTCTTACAAACGAAGATAAAATCATCTCCGCTGCATCCTGTACTACAAACTGCCTTGCACCAATGGCTAAGGCTCTTAACGATCTTGCACCGATCAAATCCGGTATCATGTGCACAATCCACGCTTACACAGGCGATCAGATGACACTTGACGGACCACAGAGAAAAGGTGATTTAAGAAGATCTCGTGCAGCTGCAGTTAACATCGTTCCTAACAGCACAGGTGCTGCAAAAGCTATCGGTCTGGTTATCCCGGAACTGAACGGCAAACTTATCGGATCTGCTCAGCGTGTACCAACCCCGACAGGTTCTACAACAATCCTTACAGCTGTTGTTGAAGGAAACGTTACAAAAGAACAGATCAACGCAGCTATGAAAGCAGCTTCTAACGAATCCTTCGGATACAACGAAGACGAAATCGTATCCAGCGATATCGTTGGTATGAGATTTGGTTCTCTGTTCGATGCTACTCAGACAATGGTTCTTCCACTTGAGAATGGCACAACAGAAGTACAGGTTGTTTCATGGTATGACAATGAAAACTCCTACACAAGCCAGATGGTTCGTACAATCAAACACTTTGGCAAACTTCTGAACGCTTAATTAGAAGCCGAGTAGCACTCAGATGTAGCAGATATGAATTGTCTGACACATATGAATAAGACTCAGAGAAGGGTCCGGTCTTGAATAGGACCGGGCCTTTTTGTCTGTATAAAGTTAAATATTTATAAGGAGGCATAACAAGATGCTGAATAAGAAATCTGTTGATGACATCAACGTAAAAGGCCAGAAAGTCCTCGTAAGATGTGACTTCAATGTACCTCTGCAGGACGGTAAAATTACAGATGAGAACCGTCTGGTAGCAGCTCTTCCTACAATCAAGAAGCTTGTTGCAGATGGTGGAAAGATTATCCTTTGCTCCCACCTCGGAAAACCGAAGGGAGAGCCGAAACCGGAACTTTCTCTCGCACCTGTTGCCAAACGTCTCACAGAGCTTCTCGGCCAGGAAGTTAAATTCGTTCCGAGCCCGGTTGTTGTAGATGACACAGTAAAAGCAGCAGTAGCTGATATGAAAGACGGCGAGATTATTCTTCTTGAGAATACTCGTTATCGTGCAGAAGAGACAAAGAACGGTGATGAATTCAGCAAAGAACTTGCTTCTCTTTGTGATGTATTTGTAAACGACGCATTTGGTACAGCTCATAGAGCTCACTGCTCTAACGTTGGTGTTACCAAATATGTAGATACAGCAGTAGTTGGATATCTGATGCAGAAAGAAATCGATTTCCTTGGAAACGCTGTAAACAATCCGGAAAGACCATTCGTAGCTATCCTTGGCGGAGCTAAAGTTTCCAGCAAGATCTCTGTTATTAACAACCTTCTTGACAAAGTTGATACTCTGATCATCGGTGGTGGTATGTCCTACACATTCTCCAAAGCACTTGGCGGACATATCGGTAACTCCCTCTGCGAGGATGATTACCTTCAGTATGCATTAGACATGCTTAAAAAAGCAGAAGAAAAAGGCGTTAAGCTTCTTCTTCCGGTTGACAACAGAATCGGAGATGATTTCTCCAATGACTGCAACATCCAGATCGTAAAACGTGGATGCATCCCGGATGGCTGGGAAGGAATGGACATCGGAACAGAGACAGAGAAAATCTTCTGTGATGCTGTAAAAGATGCTAAGACAGTTGTTTGGAACGGACCGATGGGCTGCTTCGAAATGCCGAACTTTGCTCATGGTACAGAAGCAGTTGCAAAAGCTCTTGCTGAGACAGATGCTACAACAATCATCGGTGGTGGTGATTCCGCAGCCGCAGTCAATATCCTCGGATATGGAGACAAGATGACTCACATCTCCACAGGTGGCGGTGCTTCTCTGGAATTCCTCGAAGGAAAAGAGTTACCAGGCGTAGCAGCAGCTAACGATAAATAGAACACTTAATGAGAGCAAGCCGCAGGCGCAGTCTCGAATTTAGTGTGAATTTAGTGCGAGGCGAACATGTATGGCGGGAAATAGTGCGATTTAGTGAATCGAACTTCCATATCCGCAGCTTATTACGAAAAGATATATACAGTAATAAATAAAAATCAGGAGATAAGAAAATGGCAAGAAAGAAAATTATCGCTGGAAACTGGAAAATGAACATGACTCCAAGCGAAGCAGTTAAATTAGTTGAAACTCTGAAACCACTCGTACAGAACGACGAAGTTGACGTAGTATTCGGTGTACCGGCTATCGACATCGTTCCTGTAGTTGAAGCCTGCAAAGGCACAAACATCGCTGTAGCAGCAGAAAACATGTATTTCGAAGAAAAAGGTGCATACACAGGCGAGATCGCTCCGGCTATGCTTGTAGATGCAGGTGTTAAATATGTTATCCTCGGACATTCCGAAAGAAGAGATTACTTCGGAGAAACAAACGAAGATGTTAACAAGAAAGTCCTGAAAGCTTTCGAACATGGCATCACACCAATCATGTGCTGTGGAGAATCTCTTGAGCAGAGAGAACAGGGCATCACAATGGACTGGATCCGTCAGCAGGTTAAAGTTGGTCTTCAGAATGTAACTGCAGATCAGGCTAAGACTATGGTTATCGCTTACGAGCCAATCTGGGCTATCGGAACAGGCAAAACAGCAACAAGCGAACAGGCTCAGGAAATCTGCAAAGGTATCCGTGACTGCGTAGCAGAAATCTATGATACAGACACTGCAGCAGCTATCCGTATCCAGTACGGCGGATCTGTAAATGCAGGAAATGCAGCAGAACTGTTTGCAATGGGCGATATCGACGGTGGTCTTGTTGGTGGAGCTTCCCTCAAACCAGACTTCGGAAAAATCGTTAACTACAAATAATTCATATAAGAATATACAGCCAGATACTTCAAACCGCATTGGTCAGAGGTATCTGGTTTTTTTATGTTTTCGTACACGCACAAATGTCCGCGCTTGACAAAATCCATTTTATACCATACTATTAGACACATGGTAGAAATAATCCCTGAACTTTAAGGGACGAGGAGAAAGGAGCCATTCCAAAATGGATAAAAAAGTGATTCGTGCAGCCCTCCTGGGATTTGGTACAGTAGGAACCGGCGTATATAAAGTACTGGAGAAGCAGAAAGAGGAGATGATTCCGAAGCTTGGAAGTCAGCTTGAAATCAGCAAGATTTTGGTACGTAATCTGCAAAAAGCAGCATCAAAGGTAAAAAATCCTGAGATTCTGACAAACAACTGGGACGAGATCGTAAAAGATCCTGAAATAGATATTGTAATTGAGCTGATTGGCGGAATCGAACCGGCAAGAACCTACATACTTGATGCATTAAATGCCGGCAAACATGTAGTAACAGCCAACAAAGACCTGATTGCAGCTCATGGAAAAGAACTTCTCGATGCAGCAGAAGCAAACCATGTGGATTTCCTGTTTGAGGCAGCAGTAGCCGGTGGAATTCCGATCATCCGTCCGCTGAAAGAATGTCTGGCAGGCAATCATATGGCAGAAGTAATGGGAATCGTCAACGGAACGACCAACTTTATCCTCACAAAGATGACACAGGATGGTATGGAATTTAAAGATGCCCTTGCCCTTGCTACAGAGCTGGGGTATGCCGAGGCAGACCCGACTGCAGATATCGAAGGTCTGGATGCCGGACGTAAGGTGGCAATCCTTGCATCCGTAGCGTTTAATTCCAGAGTTGTATTTGATGATGTTTATATCGAGGGAATCACGAAGATCACAGCCAAAGATATCAAATATGCAAAAGAAATGGGATGTGACATAAAACTTCTGGGAGTTGCAAAGAATACAGAAGACGGAGTAGAAGCTTATGTATGCCCGATGCTGATTCCAAGCAGCCATCCGCTTGCATCTGTCAATGATTCCTACAATGCAGTATTTGTAAACGGTGACGCAGTAGAGAATGCAATGTTCTATGGTCGTGGTGCTGGAGAATTCCCGACAGCAAGTGCGGTAGTCGGGGATCTTTTTGAGATCGTAAGAAACATTCAGGCAAATTGTTGTGCACGTATCGGATGTACCTGCTACAAAGAACTTCCGGTCAAAAAAATGGCAGATACCTGCAACCGTTACTTTATGAGACTGATCGTAGAAGACCGCTGTGGTGTACTGGCTGAGATGACCGCAGTATTTGCAAAATATGGTGTCAGTGTGGCTCAGATCATCCAGAAAGCAGCAAGAGATGAAGGAAGCGCAGAAGTTGTTGTAATCACTGCAAAAGTTCGAGAGGGAGATTTCCGGACTGCAATGGAAGAACTGAGTGGAAGAAGCTCTGTACGTAAGATCAGCAGCATGCTTCGTGTGTACGGAGAATAAAATATAAATCATACCTTAAGTTATTTTCGAGAAGGAGAAGCTTATGGGAAATATTATGGATTATATCAGCTGGAGAGGTGACCTTACTTTTGCACAGTCTCCATTTAATGAGGTGGATAACCTGATTCTTGCCTGTTTTTCGTATGTGAATCTTGACAGGATTCCGGCGGTGACCAGACAAAAAGGAATAGAACTTAAAAAACTGGTCAAAGAATTTAAGAAATTACACACGATAAAAGAACTGGAGGCGGATAAATCATTTATCCGCCTGGCTCCGTTTATGATGTTTGAAATGTCAGAATCCGTCCGGTTTGGTAATTGTGTGATCCGAAACTATGTCAATGAGATCGTTACAGAAGCGGAACAGCAGTTTTCGGCTGTGGAGATCGTGCTGGATGACGGAACTTCTTATATTTCTTTCCGTGGCACGGATGATACCATTATAGGCTGGAAAGAAGACTTCAATTTAAGTACCGGTGTCGTTCCGGCTCAGGAACGTGCAGTTGAATATATGCAGCGGATTTCTGACAAAGCCTCCGGGATGCTGCGAGTAGGAGGACACTCAAAAGGTGGAAATCTTGCAATTTATGGCTCTGTCATGTGCAAAAGTGTACATGATAAGATTCTGGAAATCTATTCGAATGACGGGCCGGGATTTTCAAAGGAATTTCAGGAATCTCCCGAGACAGCAGAGATGATGCCGAAGATCATTCGGATTATCCCGGAATATTCCATCATAGGAACACTTCTCGAACATGAGAAACAGCCGATTATCGTGGCAAGTACCAGCAGAGGACTTCTCCAGCACGATGGATTTTCATGGGAAGTACAGGGACCGGGTCTTGTCAGACGCGACAGCCTGAATAAAACGGCGCTTCGTTTTATCGAGATTCTGCACAAATGGATTGACGGAATGGACATGGAGCAGAAGCGACTTCTGATCGAAGATCTCTTTGCAACTTTGCAGGCATCCGGATATGAAAACTTAAGTGAAGTGCAGTCAGGCGGGCTCAAGAGTCTCGCGGCTATGGTAAAACGACTGGATAAATTTGCACCGGAATCAAGAGGAATGATGCAGGAGCTTCTGACTGCGATCTGTGGCGGCTGGCTGGAACAGCTTCAGGAGCATACAAAGGATAAACTATCTGCGATTCCACAGAGCTTTTCCGATAAAATCCTTGAAAAATTCTAAATTTTTGGTACTATATAATAGGAAAAAACATACAAGCTGACACTGCATGAATATGCAGAAAAACTATACAATAGAAGGAGAATATTATGAGTAAAAAACCAACCGTTTTAATGATCCTGGATGGTTATGGCCTGAATGACAAACATGAGGGAAATGCAATCTACGAAGCAAAGACTCCTGTTATGGATAAATTGATGGCAGAATATCCATTTGTAAAGGGAAATGCCAGCGGACTTGCAGTTGGTCTTCCGGACGGACAGATGGGTAACTCTGAGGTAGGTCATATGAATATGGGCGCGGGCCGTATTGTATATCAGGAACTTACCAGAATCACAAAAGAGATCAACGATGGTGATTTCTTCAAGAACGAAGCACTTCTTGCAGCAATGAAGAATGCAAAAGATAATGATTCCGCTATTCATTTTATGGGACTTCTTTCCGATGGCGGTGTACACAGCCACAACACACATCTCTATGCACTGCTTGAGATGGCTAAGAGAGAAGGTCTTAAGAAAGTTTATGTACACTGCTTCCTCGACGGACGTGATACGCCTCCGGCATCCGGTAAAGAATTCATCGAACAGCTTGAAGCAAAGATGAAGGAAATCGGTGTTGGTGAGATCGGTGTTGTTTCCGGACGTTACTATGCAATGGACAGAGATAACCGCTGGGATCGTGTAGAGCTTGCATACAAAGCACTGACAGAAGGCGAAGGCGTCAAAGGCACAGACGCTGCAGCAGCAGTTCAGGCTTCCTACGATGCTGACAAGACAGATGAATTCGTACTCCCGACCGTAATCGAAAAAGACGGCAAACCGGTTGCAAAGATCCAGGACAAAGATTCCGTTGTTTTCTTCAACTTCCGTCCTGACCGTGCACGTGAGATTACCAGGGCATTCTGCGATGATGAATTCAAAGGCTTCGAGAGAGCAAAGAAACTTGACCTCACATATGTTTGCTTCACAGACTATGATGAGACAATCCAGAACAAACTGGTTGCCTTCCACAAAGTACTTCTTCAGAATACATTTGGCGAATACCTTGCAGCTCATGATATGACACAGGTTCGTATCGCTGAGACAGAGAAATATGCGCACGTTACGTTCTTCTTCAACGGTGGTGTGGAAGAGCCAAACAAAGGTGAGGACAGAATCCTTGTAAAATCTCCGAAGGTTGCTACCTATGATCTTCAGCCGGAAATGAGCGCACCGGAAGTCTGCGACAAACTTGTAGATGCGATCAAATCTGACAAATACGATGTGATCATCATCAACTTTGCAAACCCGGATATGGTTGGTCATACCGGTGTACAGGCTGCAGCAGTAAAAGCAATCGAGACTGTTGACGGCTGCGTAGGCAGAGCAGTAGAAGCCCTCAAAGAAGTTGACGGACAGATGTTCATATGTGCTGACCACGGTAACGCAGAGCAGCTGATCGACTATGAGACAGGCGAACCATGGACCGCTCATACAACAAACCCGGTTCCGTTCATACTCGTAAATGCAGATCCGAAATATACCTTAAGAGAGAACGGATGCCTTGCAGACATCATTCCTACACTGATCCAGCTTATGGGAATGGAACAGCCGGCAGACATGACAGGAAAAAGCCTTCTGATCGAAAAATAAAAATTGAAACTAATCTGAATATAGGTAAATAATGAAATCCCCGGATGATTCAGGCAATGGATAATATAGATTACCGGAATTGTCCGGGGACTTTTTTACCTAAATTTGCGTTTTGAAACTGTCAAAATGCACAAAAAAAGCCTCAAAACACGGAGGATAATTGCTATTTTTGCTCATTCATTACACTGGAACTATATACACTCTATAAAAGATTGATAATAAGAACTTCAAGTTTGTTCTGGACTGGGATGAGTCTGTATGGACCGAACAGGATAAAAACAGCCTTCCGGTGCTGAAGCGTACCGGTAAGGCGCGGGGTGCGATTGTGCTGAGGGCAGAGGAATACGATCCGGACAGTGAGGAATGGTATGAAATTGTACGAGACAGTTATTATGTCAGCACCATTTTTGACAAAGACGCAGAATGCAGTCATATCTGGGAAACGATCGTTGATGAAAAAGGAAACTGCGGAAAAGCAGAAAAACGTCATCTCAGCCTGAAAGTAAAGAAAAAAGGTACCGTAACCATCACCGTTAAATCTGGCAAGAGGAAAGTGAAAGTCAAAGTAAAAGTAACAAAATAAAAGTAAGTCTACAGAAGCTTCCGTGGATGCAAATTCCCGGAAGTTTTTCTGTCTTTTGAAGCCAGATTATGTATGCCCGGAAACGTTTATAAAAAGAATAAAAAAAGAGATAATTTAAGATGCAAAAACACAGAAGTATGTTATAATGGAAACGTTACAGGAAAATCATCTTAAAATGTTATGATATGGAAGATTGGACGCAGGTATTGATATTCAGGAGAGTATAATAAATGAGTAACAAAGAAATTAAGGATAGATTATCTGACGGTGAAGGGGCACCGGATGAGCGCACAGATATGGAAGAGCAGATTGATGCGGTTATGGACAGACTGACAGATCCGCCGGACGATGAAGAAGACCTGGATGATCTGGGCGAGTATGATGATTCAAAAGAAGAATATGAGGATACAGAGCCGGACGAAGAGTTGTCCACAGATGAAGAAGCAGCAGAGGATGACGAAGAATCCACAGATGATGCAGAGTCATACGATGAAGCAGGAGAAGTGTACGAAGAGAGACCGCATCCGGCGAGACATAAGTCGGCAAGACCGGGTCCTGTTGTATATGTTCCGCTGGATGATATGGATGAACAGCCGGTGCAGAAAAAGAAACGACATAAGAAGAAACACAAGGGCGGGCGTATCTTTGGCCTTCTGCTTTTGATGGTGCTTGTGGTTGGTGGCTGCGCTTATGCAGGAGCAAGTTATTATTTTTCAGATCGATTTTTTGAGGGAACATGGATCAATGGTGTGAACTGTTCGCAGATGACTGCATATGAAGTAGAAAACCTGTTTAAGCAGAAATTTCAGGATTATTCTATTGAAGTTTCTTCGAGAGGACTGGATCCACAGACAATCGCCGGAGATCAGATTGATTACCAGTATCTTTCTACCGGAGAAGTGCTGAAACTTTTGCAGCAGCAGAAGCCATATGAGTGGATTAAGGGCATGTATGAACAGAAGAGCTATACTGTTTCCGAGAATACAGGTTACAACAAGACCAAACTTCAGGAGCAGCTCAAATCACTGAACTGTGCCCAGGCAGAGAATCAGACAGCACCGGAGAATGCATATGTGGCCTTTCAGGATGGACAGTTTGTGATCGTTCCGGAGACGGAAGGAAGCAAGCTTAATATCAAGCAGGCATATCAGGTATTGGATGCGGCTGTTGAGTCCGGACAGACAAGTGTTAATTTTGCAGATACACCGGAAGCATATGTCAGCGCTGATGTTACACAGAATGATCAGGCACTGCAGTCTGCTCTGGAAGCATGCAATAACTATACGAGAGCAAGTATTACCTATACTTTTGGTGACCGTACAGAAACGCTCGATGGCAATACCATCAAAGACTGGCTGCAGTTTGACGAGAAGGGACAGCTTGTATGGGATGATAATTCTTTCCAGCAGCATGTGGCTGATTATGTGGCACAGCTTGCAGCAACTTATGATACAGTCGGTACGGAGAGAGAATTCCAGACGACAAGCGGCAGAACCGTTTATGTATCCAGTTCTGTATACGGATGGAAGATCGACCAGAGTGCGGAGACAGCGCAGCTGAGTAAGGAGATTCAGTCCGGTACGCAGACGACGAGAGAGCCGGTCTTCTCACAGACAGCAAATGCTTACGGAGTAAATGATCTTGGTAATACTTATATTGAAGTTGATTTAAGCGAACAGCATATGTACTATTATCAGAACGGTGCAGATATTTTTGAATCTGATTTCGTTTCCGGTAATATGAGTTACGCAGATCGCCAGACACATGCCGGTATCTTTACACTCTATTATAAGAAGAGCCCGGATGTACTCAGAGGAACAATGAAAGCAGATGGTACTTACGAGTACGAATCAAAGGTTGAATACTGGATGCCGTTTGATGGCGGAATCGGATTCCATGATGCTTCATGGAGAGGTGAGTTCGGCGGCGATATTTACCTGACAGACGGTTCACATGGATGTATCAACATGCCACCGGAAAATGCCGGTATTCTGTATGATCTGATACAGTATGATGTGCCGATCGTCTGCTTCTACTAAAAAACAGGAGAAAGAATAATTATGATGGATAAATCTTTTGGCCTTATTCTGGCCGTAATCGCACTGGTTGCCGGAATCATGCTTCTGACAGGACATGGTGATATTTTATTGAAGGGCGGTAACACAAAGCTCCGCAAAGAAAAATACGATGAGAAAAAAATGACATGGGGATCAGGCGTTGCACTTCTTCTGATTGGTGTGGCAACCCTTATAGACAGCTATACGACGAGCCTTGTAGCAGAAATTATTTATATCATTGTACTGATTGCAATTCTCGGATGGTTGGTATACTATCTGAAAACGAAGTGTGCGAAGAAATAATAATTGCATAAAATTCAGAGACAAATTTCTGACGACACAAACAAAGAGCATGGAAGAAATCGAATCTTCCATGCTCTTTTCGCCTTAAGTATAAGAGTAAATAGTTTATAATGTCTTTTCATTAACAAAACAGTGTAATGAGATCCATTGGTTTACTGATCCGCATATCCGGCTCCGGAACCTCACCGAAACCATATTCCGCAAGGACAAACGGAACTCCGGCTTTGCGGCATGCCTCGAAGTCTCCCATTGTATCACCGACATAGACCGGATCCTTCAAACCATTCTGATCAGCAATCTGGCGGATGTTGGAACCTTTATCAAGACCGGTATCTCCATTACAGAGATGTCCCTGGAAATATTTGGCGAATCCGGTTTTTTCAAGGAAAAGTTCGATATAACCACACTGACTGTTGCTGACGATATAAAGAGGATATTGTGCGGACAGAATCTGCAGGGCTTTTTCCAGATCCTCATAGAGAGGGGCACCGGTAATATGAAGAAGTGCATGTTCTGCCTCGCAGCAGCCATCGATCAGGCGAAGCTGTTCATTCTCCGGATATTCGGGAAAGACCAGAGCTGCAATTTCAGCCAGGGGCTTTCCGAAAAGTGTTTTGAGCTGACCGGCTGTGATGGTAAGGTCTATCTGTTCTTTTTGCCGGAGATAATCAGTCCAAGCTTTTGCTACGACATCTGTAGAGTCCCACAAAGTACCGTCTACGTCAAAAATGATACTGTCCATAGTAAAAATCCTTTCGATAAATTCATCTGAAGTGTTATTTATGTTACCATGTCTGATATTCTATCTGTTATAATAAAAAAAATCAACTGTCTTTTGGCAGGATTTATGTTATACTTAAGCAGTATTGAAAAATAATCTGGCATTGTTTTCAGTAACAATATTCCATCAGATCCGGAGGATTTTATGCTAAATGAGATTGTACAGCCGCTTATAAGCTGGTACAGACAAAATAAACGGATCCTTCCGTGGAGAGATCAGAAGAATGCTTATTATACCTGGGTGTCGGAGATTATGCTTCAGCAGACCAGAGTAGAAGCTGTAAAGCCGTATTTTCTCCGTTTTATCGGAGAACTTCCGGATGTGAAGGCTCTTGCAGAATGCCCCGAAGAGAAGCTTATGAAGCTGTGGGAAGGACTGGGGTATTATAATCGGGTAAGAAATATGCAGACCGCAGCACAGAATGTAGTTAGTGAATATAGTGGTATTTTGCCGGCATCTTATGAGGAATTGCTCGCACTTAAGGGTATCGGAAGTTACACAGCAGGTGCGATCGCGTCAATCGCTTATGATATTCCTGTTCCGGCAGTTGACGGTAATGTCCTTCGTGTTTTTTCCAGGATCACCGAGGATCGTCAGGATATCATGAAGCAGTCTGTTCGCCGTCAGGTCGAAGAGAAACTGCTGGGGATCATGCCGAAAGAGGCACCCGGCGATTTTAATCAGGCATTGATGGAGCTCGGAGCAGTGGTGTGCGTACCCAACGGACCGGCGCGGTGTATGGAATGTCCGGTTGCAGCATTGTGTAAGGCGTATCATCATGGCACGGTTGATGAATTTCCGGTAAAAGCACCAAAGAAAAAGCGAACCATCGAAAACAGAACGGTTCTTGTGATTCAGGACGGTGAGCGTACTGCAATTCATAAAAGACCGCAGGAAGGACTTCTGGCAGGGCTTTATGAACTGCCGAATGTCGAAGGTCATCTGAGTATGGATGAAGCACTTCAGAAGGTAAAAGAGATGAATCTGGAGCCGCTTCATATTGAGACGCTGCCTGAGGCAAAGCATATTTTTTCTCACATAGAATGGAGAATGATTGGTTACCGCATCCGTGTGTCTTCACTGGAGGAACGAAAGGAAGCACCATTTATTTTTATAGAAAAGAAACAGTCTGAAAAGCAGTATGCGATACCGTCTGCTTTCCGGGCATATATAAAATACATGAAGGAGAAACCAGGAAAATGAAATTACTGAGTATTGCAATTCCCTGTTATAATTCAGAAGCATATATGGAAAAATGTATCGAGTCTCTTTTAAAGGGTGGAGAAGATGTGGAGATTCTTGTAGTAAATGACGGATCTTCCGACCGTACTGCAGAGATTGCAGATGCATATGCAGAGAAATATCCGACGATTATTAAGGCTGTCCATCAGGAAAACGGCGGACATGGAGAAGCTGTCAATGCCGGCATCCGTAATGCCACAGGCCTTTATTTCAAGGTTGTAGACAGCGATGACTGGGTAAATGAAGAAGCTTATGCAAAGATTCTGCATACACTGGGAGAACTCGTGCGTGGACCGGAGACAGTAGATATGCTGATCAGCAATTTTGTTTATGAGAAGCAGGGGGCAGCCCGCAAGAAAGTTATGCAGTACCGTCATTGCCTGCCGGTAAATGAGATTTTCGGATGGGACAGCGTGCATATGTCGAAGGGAAAATACCTTTTGATGCATTCGATTATTTACCGTACCAAACTCCTGCATGAATGCGGAATGGAGCTTCCGAAGCATACATTCTATGTGGATAATATCTTTGCATTTGAGCCGCTGTCGTTTGTGAAGAAAATGTATTATCTGGATGTGAATTTTTATCGTTACTTTATCGGAAGAGATGACCAGTCTGTAAACGAAAAGGTAATGATAAAAAGAATCGACCAGCAGATCAGAGTAAATAAACTGATGACAGATATCTTCCATAATTGTCAGTTTGATAATAAATATGTGAAGAAATATATGTTGAGTTATATGGATATCATCACGACAGTTTCTTCCATTATGCTGGTGCGTGCCGGTACACAGGAAGCGCTTGATAAGAAAAGAGAACTGTTGGATTATATCCGTGAGCAGGATCTGTGGCTTTATCACAAATTGCGTTACAGCATCCTCGGACGTGCGGCAAATCTGCCGGGAAGAGGCGGACGTAAGATGTTTGTGGCTGCGTATAAAATATGTCAGAAATTCTACGGATTTAACTAAAATCAAAAAAAAACTTCTGCTGAGTGACCGGCAGAAGTTTTTTATATAATAGGAAATTACTCCGTAATGTTCCTATTACATAAAAACGCTCCGCGAGGATGCGACCAGATGCATGAGGAACTTGTCCGCTTTGTTCTCGTTACAGGAAATTATGAGATCATGCGCACCTGCCTGGAGCCGATGGATACGGAAAAATCTTTCAGGATTCCGGCGGATTCTCCGTCTTTGTGCACCGGCAGTGCGAGATCACTGTGGATATCTATTTTTTTACAGCGGAAAATGTGGATACCATGAAAAATCGTGTGTTTTCCGAAAAATGCTGTCGGAAGACAACACAGGACTTTGGGCTTGCTTAAGCCGTCGACTACGATGACATCGAGATATCCGTCAGATGGACTGGCATGCGGGCAGAACTTAAAACCGCCGCCTTCGTATTTCTGATTCATGACTGCAGTAAAATATACTTTGGAAAACTGCTGCACGTTGTCATCGTCCATGACAAGTGTCATAGGAGAAGGATTCAGAAAAAGAAGCTGTTTCAGTGCGACAAAAAGATAGACCAGCTTTCCAAGCCCGATACGGTTAAGAACTTTTTTCATTGGTGTGATCCCGACCTCATGACATACGCCGGCATCAAAACCGATGCCACAGCTTATGGCAAAGTGACTGCTTCCCGTACTGCAGGTGAGTGTCGGAACATCCATCGGATGAGGCCGGCAGTCGGAAAGAATCAGATTAAGTGCCTCGGTGGGAGCCATCGGAAGTTTCATGCCACGGCAGAAATCATTTCCGGATCCGGTAGGAATATAGCCGAATGTGATGCAGGAAAGATCATGCACACCACTTAAGACTTCCTGAATCGTACCGTCTCCTCCGACTGCAATGAGGGTTACCGGGTTTTCCGGGGCAGCATCGGAAGTAATGGACTCAGACAGAAGAACGGCATGTCCTCTGTATTCTGTAAAAAATGTTTTATATTCAACATTTCGCTCATTTAAGATGCCTTCGAGTCCTTTCCAGATCAGGGCACCTTTTCCGGAGCGGGAATTAGGATTTACGATAAAATAGTACATAATTTCCTCCCTTACGTTCCTGTTTATCATAGCATGACCGACAAAAATTTACAAATATTTCAGGCATTTATTATCATTGAAAGGAAGAGCAGTTATCTTCCTTTTTTTGTTGGGATATGGTATACTCACATCAAAGAAAATTCAGAAAATATCAACTTGAGAAAGAGGAACATCTATGAAGTCATTGGTAATTGCAGAGAAACCATCTGTAGCACGGGATATTGCGAGAGTTCTCCACTGTAACCAGAAGGGAAACGGAATTCTGGAGGGAAAAGAATACGTGGTGACATGGGCACTTGGACATCTTGTGACGCTTGCAGATCCTGAGGAATATGATAAGAAATATGTGAAATGGGATATGGAGACTCTGCCGATGATGCCGGAGAAGATGAAACTCGTGGTCATCCGTCAGACCTCCAAACAATATCAGGCAGTTAAAGCTCAACTGTTTCGAAAGGATATCGGGGATATCATTATTGCTACAGATGCTGGCAGAGAAGGAGAGCTTGTGGCGCGCTGGATTCTGGATAAATCCGGATGCCGCAAACCGATCCGTCGTCTCTGGATCTCCTCTGTGACAGATAAGGCAATCCGTGATGGGTTCCATAATCTGAAAGACGGCAGAGAATATGATAATCTTTATCGCGCAGCGGTAGCCAGAGCAGAAGCTGACTGGCTGGTTGGTATCAATGGAACGAGAGCGCTGACATGCAGGCACAATGCCCAGCTTTCCTGCGGAAGAGTGCAGACACCGACACTGGCGATCATTGCAAGAAGAGAAGAGGAGATCCGTAAATTCCAGCCGGAAGAATATTATGGTGTTACCCTGCAGGCGGGTGGCATACAGTGGACATGGAAAGACACCAGAAGCGGCAGTTACCGTACATTCCAGAAAGACCGTGCAGAAGACATACGCAAAAATATTTCAGACGGTGTACTGGCAATCACCTCTGTAGCAAAGAAACCGAAGAAAACATATGCACCAGGTCTGTATGATCTGACGACGCTTCAGAGAGAGGCAAATCAGAAATACGGATTTTCCGCAAAAGAAACTCTGAATATTATGCAGCGGCTTTATGAAAATCATAAGGTACTTACATATCCGCGAACGGATTCGCGTTATATCGGAAAGGATGTTGTACCGACGATCAAAGAACGTCTGAAAGCCTGTGGAACAGGCCCGTACAGAAAGCTTGCCGGAGTACTGATCAGCAAACCGATTCAGACAAATGGAAGCTTTGTGGATGATAAAAAGGTCAGTGACCATCATGCAATCATTCCGACGGAACAGTTTGTACAGCTTGATCATATGACGAACGAAGAACGCAAAATATATGATATGGTCGTGCGTCGGTTCTTGAGTGTGCTTTATCCTGCATTTGAATATGAGCAGACTTCTCTTGAAGCAAAGGCAGCAGGACAGACTTTTGCAGCAAATGGAAAAACAGTTATAAGTGCCGGATGGAAAGCTGTCTATGAGGAGGGCATGCAGGAAGAAGATACGGAGGACAGTGCACTGAAAGATCAGAAACTTCCTGTGTTCCGTCAAGGAGAAAAAATCCATATAGACAGTGTAAGGCTCACGAACGGCAAGACAAAACCACCGGCACATTTTACCGAGGCAACACTTCTTGCTGCGATGGAAAATCCGGTAAAATATATGTCGACGAAAGACTCACAGGCGGCAAAGACGCTGGGAGAGACCGGCGGACTTGGCACTGTTGCCACAAGAGCCGATATCATTGAGAAACTATATCATACATTTCTTATGGAAAAACGTGGAAATGAGATTTATCTGACATCGAAGGCAAAACAGCTTCTGGAACTGGTACCGGAAGACTTAAAGAAACCGGAGCTGACAGCAGACTGGGAAAAGAAACTTTCCGATATTTCAAAGGGAAAGCTGAAGCAAAAAGTATTTCTTGACGGAATCCGGGAATATACGGAGGAAATTGTTGGTGAGATCAAGACAGGAACAGGTACATTCCGTCACGACAATCTGACAAATAAAATCTGTCCGAACTGTGGAAAACGTCTTCTTGCAGTAAGTGGTAAAAACAGTAAGATGCTGGTATGCCAGGACAGAGAATGTGGATACAGAGAGACTATTTCCCGTACGACCAATGCGCGCTGTCCGAAGTGTCACAAACGTATGGAGATGCTGGTCAAAGGAAAAGAAGAAACTTTTGTATGTGCATGCGGCTATAAAGAAAAGCTTTCTTCCTTCCAGGCAAGACGTGCAAAAGAAGGCGCAGGCGTAAATAAAAGAGACGTGCAGAAATATTTGAAAAAGCAGCAAAAAGAGGCGGCAGAGCCGGTAAATAATGCATTTGCACAGGCGCTGGCAGGCATTAAGCTGGATTGAGAAATCAGGTGCATCAAGCACCGGTAGAATTTAAAAACAAGGTAAAGCAGAATAAAAGGAGAGTGGGCTTATGAAGTTACAGAAGTATCAAAAATGTTCAGAAGTTACCCGTGGACTGGAAAAAGCAGAACTTGTACTGAAAAATGCCCGTATTGTGAATGTTTTTACCAGAGAGATCCTGAAAGGGGATATTGCGATAGAAGATGGTCTGATTTCAGGAATCGGAAGTTACGAAGGAAAAAGAGAAATTGATCTGGAAGGCAGGTACGTCTGTCCGGGACTGATCGACAGTCATCTGCATCTGGAATCAACCCTTGTGACACCGGCAGAGCTTGTAACAGTGGCTGCCCGCCATGGGACAACGACGTTTATTGTAGATCCGCATGAATCTGCAAACGTGTCCGGTTTAAAGGGCGTTGATTATATCCTGGATCAGACAGAAGATGTAGAGGCAAATGTATTTGTGATGATGCCGTCGTGTGTACCGGCAACTGCAATTGACGACAATGGGTGTACCATTACTGCACAGGATATGGTACCGTATCTTAGCAACAGAAGGATACTGGGCCTGGGAGAAGTAATGGACTATATATCTGTAGTGAATGCTGATGAAGCCATGCACAGCAAACTGGATCTGTTCAGAGAAAGAGTGAGAGACGGGCATGCACCGTTTCTGGCTGAAGCGGATTTGCAGGCGTATGTGATGGCTGGAATCACGACAGATCATGAGTGTTCGGATTTTGACTATGCAATGCAGGAGCGGCGCTGTGGAATGACGGTACATATCCGTGAGGGCAGTGCGGCAAGAAACCTCAAGGCAATTGTATCCGGCATTGTCAGTCATCAGATGAACGGAGAAGGCTTCTGCTTCTGTACCGATGATAAACATATCGAAGATATTGAAAAAGAAGGACATATCGATCATAATGTACGTAAGGCAATAAAGCTCGGCATGGATCCGATCGATGCTATTTGCATGGCCACGATCAATTCTGCGAAATGCTATGGACTCAGAAGACTTGGTGCAGTTGCAACAGGATATCAGGCGGACCTTCTGGTTCTGGATGATATTGAAAATATGACAATTCATGATGTCTATTATAACGGACAGAGAATCGATCAGGACAGCGAGATTACGATAAGAGAATGTCCGGCCGAATTAAAAAATACAGTTCATGTCGGAAACTTTACAGTAGATGATCTGACACTGGAATCACCAGACGGAAGTTTTTGTGTAATTGAAATGCAGGAAGGTGAGATTACAACTGTCCGTAAAAGAGTACAGCTATTTGACGGACCGGGTGTGTTCCGGGCAGATAAGGATTATCAGAAAATTGCGGTGATCGAGCGTCACAAAGCAACCGGTAAAACGGGAGTGGGTATTGTAAGTGGCTTTGGAATCCGCGGCGGAGCGATTGCGTCCAGTGTTTCACATGATTCTCACAACATTATCGTGATAGGTGACAATGATCAGGATATGGCACTTGCGGTACAGGAACTGATCCGTACGCAGGGAGGCTATACGCTTATTGCAGACCATAAGGTTTTTGATACACTGGAATTACCGGTGATGGGACTGATGAGTGATGCAGGTTTCCGGTATAGTCACATCAAACTGAAAAGAATGATTGAAAAAGCCCATGAAATGGGTGTACCGGATGGAATCGCACCATTTATCACACTGTCATTTATGGCGCTTCCGGTCATTCCGGAGATTCGTATTACACCGCGAGGCATCTATGATGTATGTACAGGTGAATTTTATAAATACTAAAAGAGGAGTAACAGTTTATTATGCCAGTATTTGATTTCAGCAATACAAAAACAGAGAAGAAAGATCCGGAATGTACTTATACGACGTTCCAGTCCAATGAAAAAGTACCTTCAGCAGAAAAACCGATTCTGGTTATTGAGAACAGAAACCGTCAGTGGAAACATCATTCCTGTGGTGTATTTTCCAACCCAAACCAGAAATCATCCTTCGAGTTTAAAGAGGATGATGGCGTGTTTCCGGCAGATATCTTAAAGATCGATGCACGTTTTGTGAGCCTTGTAAAATGGCTTGGCGAAAATCGTATCAGTGTACGATTATCGGGACAGAATAATGAAAAGGGTTATGCGGTTTATAAGATTCGTGAGACAGCATTTGGAGGCGGAACGAAGCTTTCAGCAGAGGATGGATTCCTGCAGTTTATGATCGAACGACTTCTTGCAAGTAATGCACCGGCGGAACTTCCGGAAAACGATGAGGAAGATGAAGATGGTGACGATATGAAACTCACTAGTATACAGAGTATTACGGACTTTATGACCTGTGCCGGAAGAACCATGCCGGACAACATCCGCCTCTGGGCAAGAAGAAACCTTGCAGTGGCACGCTCTCATGAAGTTTCGCAGGAAGAGCGGAGACATGCACAGAGAGCTCTGTCCATTATGATGAACATTCAGTGGAAAAACAATTATTTCGAATCCATTGATCCGGTAGAGGCACGCCGCATTCTCGACGAAGAACTCTATGGAATGGAAAAAGTAAAACAGAGAATCATTGAGACGATCATCCAGATCAACCGTACACACACCCTTCCGGCATATGGTCTGCTTCTCGTAGGCCCGGCAGGTACCGGTAAGTCCCAGATTGCCTATGCTGTGGCACGTATTCTGAAACTTCCATGGACAACACTTGACATGAGTTCTATCAACGATCCAGAGCAGCTGACAGGAAGTTCTCGTGTTTATGCAAATGCAAAGCCGGGTATCATCATGGAAGCTTTTTCTATGGCGGGTGAATCAAATCTGGTATTTATCATCAATGAGCTTGACAAGGCGACGAATGGCAAAGGAAACGGCAACCCGGCCGATGTCCTTCTGACGCTTCTTGACAATCTCGGATTTACAGACAACTATATGGAATGTATGGTTCCGACCGTCGGTGTATATCCGATCGCCACAGCAAATGACAAGGCACAGATCAGTGCACCGTTAATGTCCCGTTTTGCGGTTATTGAACTTCCGGATTACACAGCAGAAGAAAAGAAAGTGATCTTTTCGAAATTTGCTCTTCCGAAAGTCCTGAAACGAATGAGCCTGAAAGCGGAAGAGTGTGTGGTGGCACCGGACGGTCTGGATGCAGTCATTGAGCAGTTTGCCGATACGACCGGTATCCGTGATCTTGAACAGGCGGCTGAACACATTGCAGCAAATGCACTGTATCAGATTGAAGTCAATCATGTATCTTCTGTAACATTCGATGCAGAGATGGTAAAGAAACTGTTTGAATAAGAATAAACGCTGTTACTGTTCACAGGATACTATCTGTGAACAGTAACTAAATGCCCGGAATGCAGGATTGTTTTACAAAATAGACTTGCATTTCGGGAATTCTTTTGTTATACTACAGAAAGTTTCATAGAAATTAAATAACTGGTTCGAAACCCTCCCAGTATAAAAAACTAGGTCATTCAGGTATCTTCCGATCGTTGATACCTTTTCTGTGGAGGATTTTTACATAGAAAAGGGAAAGGTTGGAAGTTTTTTTATGCGCAAAATTATTATAGACTGTGATCCGGGGATCGATGACGCACTTGCCATCATGCTTGCGGTCAATTCTCCGGAGCTGGAGATTGTGGCGATTACGACTGTATCAGGAAATGTACCTTCTGATATGGGAGCAGTCAATGCGAAAAAAGTCCTCAGACAGTTAAACAGACTGGATATTCCGGTCTATATCGGAGAAGATGCACCACTTCGGGAAGAATATATCGATGCACGTGATACACATGGCATGGACGGACTTGGGGAAAGTTTTCTCCCGGAAGTTTCCAGCGGGTGTGAGAAGCAGAGTGCGGTGGATTTTCTGACAGAGATTCTGGAAAAAGAAAAGATCTCGATCATTGCTCTTGGTCCGATGACAAATCTTGCAAAAGTATTTTCGAAGAAGCCGGAGCTTATCCGAAATGTAGAAGAACTGGTGTCTATGGGAGGCAATTTCAGAAGTCACGGAAACTGTTCACCGGTGGCGGAGTACAATTACTGGTGTGACCCGGATGCGGCTGCCATTGTATATGATCTTTTTGAAAAAGAAGGCAATATCATTCATATGATCGGTCTGGATGTCACCAGAGAAATCGTGCTGACACCGAATCGTCTGGAATATATGTGCCGCCTCGACAAAGAAAATGGTGAGTTCATCCGCAAAATCACAGGATTTTATATGGATTTTCACTGGGTGCAGGAAGGCATTATCGGATGCGTGATCAATGATCCACTTGCAGTGGCATATTTCATTGACAGGTCAATGTGCAGTGGATTTGACAGCTTTACAGCCGTTGCAACCGATGGTATCTGTCGTGGACAGACGGTAGTAGATTCTATGGATTTCTGGAAAAAAGAACCGAACAGTCATATTCTTACAGAGACGGATCCGGAGAAGTTTTTTCGCTTCTTTATGGAACGTGTGCTTAAGAAAGAAGATGGCAGCAAATGGAACGACGAGGAATTAAAACTTCTGCATGAACTGTGAAAGGGGAAGAAAAATGAGCGCAAACATGGAAGCGAACAACGTAAATAACACAAAGAAAAATACTGCCGGCAGCAAGATCAATGCCTATCAGATCTGTCTGGTAGCGTTGGCAGTCGGAATTAATATTGCCGGAGGACAGATCGCACTTCTTCTGAAACTTCCGGTTTATCTGGACAGCATTGGTACGATTCTGACCGGTGCACTTCTGGGACCATGGTTTGGAATGCTTCCAAATCTGATCAGCGGAATCTTCATGGGAATGACAGTCGATATTTATTCCCTGTATTTTGCACCGGTAGGAATGATCACCGGTATTATGAGTGGTCTTGTATTTCGCAAACTGTCTGTAAAGAGAGTAAAAGTGCTGGCGGCAGCTGCAATGATCACTGTCCCGGGAACAGTGGTAAGTTCTGTAATCAACGCAGTGCTGTTTGGCGGAGTTACTTCTTCCGGATCTTCAATTCTGGTGCAGCTTCTTTCACATACACCACTTGGCCTGACCGGAAGCATTTTTGTAGTTCAGTTCCTGACCGATTATCTCGATCGCTGCATCGCAGTTTTTGTAGTCAGTGTATTTGTGACCATGCTCGGTGGAGAAATGAAGCAGAGACTGACAGGAAGTGTGAATAACAGAGCGTAAAATTATAAAATAAGAGCTGTCGTACCTGACGAGATTATGATCGCGCGGTGGTACGCAGCTCTTTTTTTGCATTGCCTCAAAAAGGAAAGAATATCAACGGAAACTCTTTAACCAGTTGACGAGGGAATCATGCCAGATGTTTTCATTGACAGTTTTCTTCATCTGATCGCTAACCGGACCGTTGTTTGCCATTTTGGCAAGGATGGCTGCCTGTAATTCTGCAACAGACATGTCTTCCGGCGACTTGTTCGGATCGAAATGAACCGGTTCTGTGGCGGAGGATGGTGCTTCAGAATCAGCCGGTATGGATTCTTCATCTGTTACTGTTTCCTCTTTCACCGAAATCTCAACCTTAAATGGCTTATATTCAGGCATATCGCCGGAAGGTACCCAGATCTCGCCACTGTTTGCCGGAACAGTGACATTGATACGGCCATCCTGTACAGCGACTTTCTGACCGGACAGTGCACCGATGTATTCCACAGCGTTTCCAGCAGGAAGATCCATGGAAGCAGCATTGTCATCGTTATTGACTGTTACAACGACACGCACATCGTTCAGATCACGTGCAAATGCAAACTGACGGTTTGTAAGGTGCAGTTCTGCATAGCTTCCGTAACTTAATGCAGGTGTGTGCTGTCTGATCTGTCCGAGAGCTGCAATAAGGGCAGTACATGGATTGTCTCCCAGAGCAGTTTCATAATCATCAAGTGAAAGGGCAGGGCGGAGACTGTCATCAGAAGAACGCTCCTTGCGGCCCTCAATTCCGAACTCGGAACCATAATAAATACTTGGAACTCCCGGAAGAGTATAGAGCAAAATATGAACCGGTGTAAAGTGCGCTTTATTGGACAGTTTTGTATAAATTCGCTCGACATCATGATTGTCCACAAAATTATAAAGATCGAGATTTCCCATATTCTGTAAATATTTGACCGTATGGGCAATCTCGAAATAGTTGTGGTCATTATGACCGCTGTAGAGTGCCTTGTGAAGCGCGTAGTTCGTGACACTGTGCAGTGTCTCGCCGTTTACCCAGCGGCTGTAATCACCGTGGATAACCTCGCCCATCAGCCAGAAATCCGGCTTGACTTCTTCAGCAGTACGACGGAGCATACGCATAAAATCAAAATCAAGGACATCGGCAGCATCAAGACGGATGCCATCTACATCAAATTCAGAAACCCAGTAACGGATCACATCACAGATATAATTCTGAACATCCGGATTGCGCTGGTTAAGTTTGACGAGCAGATTATATCCACCCCAGTTGTCATAGGAAAATCCATCATTGTATTCGTTGTTTCCATAGAAATTGACATTGCAGTACCAGTTAAGATATGGCGAATGCTCCCTGTTCTTCTGGATATCTTTAAAGGCGAAAAAATCACGTCCGGTATGGTTGAATACACCGTCAAAAATAACTTTGATTCCTTTTTCGTGGCAGACTTTTACAAAAGCTGTCAGATCCTCGTTGGTTCCAAGACGGGAATCCAGTTTTTTGTAATCGGTTGTTTCATAACCATGTCCGACACTTTCAAAAAGAGGTCCGATGTACAGGGCAGTGCAGCCGATTGCTTTAATATGGTCAATCCATGGAAGAAGAGTGTTCAGGCGATGTACCGGTGTACTGTAGTCGTTCTGCTTCGGTGCTCCGGAAAGACCAAGCGGATAAATGTGATAAAAAATAGCTTCGTTGTACCAACTCATGTTGTTATCATCTCATTTCATATAAAATTATGGGGCTGTCGTTAAACGGCAGCCCCTGAAATTGCTTTCAATTATGAAATTATGCCTGAGGACCAGCAGCAACAAGTGCTTTACCAGCAGCATTTCCTTCGTATTTAGCAAAGTTCTTAACGAATCTTGCAGCAAGATCTTTTGCTTTTTCTTCCCACTGTGTAGCATCTGCATATGTGTCACGTGGATCAAGGATTCCTGCATCAACACCCGGGAGTTCTGTAGGAACTTCGAAGTTGAAGTATGGAATTGTCTTTGTAGGAGCGTTCAGAATGGCTCCGCTCAGGATAGCATCGATGATACCACGGGTATCTTTGATGGAGATACGTTTGCCTGTTCCGTTCCATCCTGTATTAACGAGGTAAGCTTTTGCTCCGCTCTTTTCCATTTTCTTAACAAGTTCTTCTGCATATTTGGTCGGATGCAGTTCAAGGAATGCCTGACCGAAGCAAGCAGAGAATGTAGGTGTAGGCTCTGTGATTCCACGCTCTGTACCAGCAAGTTTAGCTGTGAATCCGGACAGGAAGTAGTACTGTGTCTGAGCTTCTGTCAGGATAGATACTGGCGGCAGTACACCGAATGCATCTGCGGACAGGAAGATTACGTTCTTAGCTGCCGGTGCAGAAGAAATCGGGCGAACGATTTTTTCGATGTGGTCGATCGGGTAGGAAACACGAGTGTTTTCTGTTACGCTCTTATCAGCGAAATCGATCTTACCGTTTGCATCAACTGTTACGTTCTCAAGAAGAGCGTTACGTCTGATTGCATTGTAGATGTCCGGTTCAGATTCTTTGTCAAGGTTGATAACCTTAGCGTAGCATC
>UMIC01033550.1_pt1 | contig 94997 bp, 84 predicted proteins | sample 1965681 | NCBI WGS metagenome assembly UMIC01 (sample SAMEA4836114, study PRJEB28245) | human gut metagenome | biome: gut microbiome; material: fecal sample | place: Denmark | collected 2008
TTTCGAGGGTGTCAAAGGCAGGCTGATAGATTTATCCTCTGACTCCTAAAATAGCCTTAAAATGCGTACAGAATCCCAAGAGAACCCCAAAGGAGGAACCCTATGTCAGACAATCGAAAATATTATTACCTGAAACTCAAAGAAAACTATTTTGACGATGATTCCATCGTGCTGCTGGAAAGTATGCAGGATGGTGTGCTGTATTCCAACATTCTGCTCAAGCTGTATCTGAAATCGCTGAAACATGGTGGACGGCTTCAACTTGACGAGGACATTCCTTACACGGCGCAGATGATCGCCACCATTACCCGCCAGCAGATCGGATTCGATGAATTTCTGGACGCAATGCGACAGGAAGGATATGAGATCGTCCAGAGCAAGAAATTTCTGAAATTCCGTGCCCAGGGTCAGGAGCGCTTTACCCGTTCCAAGACACTGGGGGCTGATTATACACTGGAAGCTCTGAGTGATTGCATCGGAAAAACCCAGTTGCCCAAGAAAAAGAAGGTCAATCTTCAGAAAGATACCCGTATCAATCTGCTTATGGACATTCAGGCTCGTCTGCAAGGGCATGGCCCCGGTCTGGAGCGGTGGATGAAGATACACAACCTGAAGGAAGCCACCAAGACCCTAAACTATCTTACCGAGCATGGCATTACAGAATACGATGTGCTGGCCGCCAGAGCGGAAGCTGCTGCGGCTGACTTTGATGCTGTTTCTACTTCCATCAAGCACATGGAGCATCGCATGGAACAGATCGCCGCTCTAAAGACACACATCATCAACTATGCCAAGACAAGGGACACCTATGCAACCTATTGCAGAACAAAGGCCGCTGACAAACCAGCGTTCCGAACTGCCCATGAAGCGGAGATCCTTTTGCACGAAGCCGCCAAACGAGCCTTTGATGCCCAGGGCGTAAAGAAATTGCCTACGGTCAAGATTTTACAAGCAGAGTACACAGAACTGCTGACAAAGAAAAAAGCCGCCTATGAAGATTACAAGCGGCTGCGCCAGGAGAACCAAGAGTTGCAGGCGGTCAAATCCAATGTAGACAGCCTTCTGCAAATTCAGCAGGAGGAAAAGAAAGAACAGAAAAAAGAACAAGAGAAAAACCGTTAAGGCACAGAGAAAGCCGGAGGCTGTGGCGATTGCCCAGCTTCCGGCCTTTTGTTATGCTCATTTTGAATACATACTTGAAGAAGATACACCACCGTCAACCGGGAACGCACCACCTGTAATATAGCAAGCTTCATCACTCACAAGAAATGCCACCATGTTTGCAATATCTTCTGGCTGTCCAATTCTTTTAATAGGGATACGATTTGCACATCGCTCAGCGGCGCCCTCATCCAAAAAACTCTTTTGCAGCAGAGGGGTATCTATCGGCCCTGGTAACACACAGTTTACTCTAACTCCGCAATCTGCGTACTGCTGTGCAAGGCATTTCGTAAACATGATTAGTCCTGCTTTTGTTGTGCAGTATAGCGGGGAGGTCAATTCTGGGACAAGGCCAAGACATGAAGCGATTATGACGATATTGCCTTTGCTTTCCTTGACCTTTTGAAAAGCATTTCTTGTTATTAAATAAGTTCCCTTAATATTAACATCCACCATTTTATCAATCTCATCATTTGTAGTATCTTCAAGATACTTTTCAAAATAAATACCAGCATTGTTCACTAAAATGTCTATTTTGGGTATTTGCGATATTGCCGCTTTGATCTGTTCATCATTCCGAATATCTACATGATAAAACGAAAAATCATCAGGTGGATTTTGAATGTCAAAAATGACTACTTCCATTCCCATCTGTTTTAATTTTTTTGAGATGGCAAGTCCCATTCCAGAACTGCCACCTGTTACAATAGCAATTTTTTTATCCATAGTCAATCTCCCTTGAAAAATATACGCCAGTTACCGCAATGTCATCCTGAAAATTTCTACTGACAGTTTCTTCCTAGTAGTCACAGCTTCCCGGCGTTCTGTGAAACGGAATCACGTCCCTGATGTTCTCCATGCCGGTCACATAAATCAACAGACGCTCGAAGCCCATACCGAATCCTGCATGGTCACAGCTACCGTATTTCCGCAGATTTAAATACCACCACATACTGTCTGCTGAAATACCAAGTTCATTCATTCTTGCCTTCAAACGCTCATAGCGCACCTCTCTCTGACTGCCACCCATGAGCTCTCCTGCGCCCGGCACAAGCAAATCTACTGCTGCCACAGTTTTGCCGTCCTCATTCTGATACATGTAGAAAGCCTTGATATCCTTGGGCCAATCATAGACAAACACAGGAGCCTTGAAATGTTTTTCAGTGAGATATTTCTCGTGCTCCTTAGCAATGTCTTCGCCATACTTGGGCTCAAACTCAAAATCCTCGCCAGACTCCCTCAGGATACGAATTGCTTCCTCATGGCGCACTCTGACAATCTTGGAATCAATTACTGCCTGCATGCGCTCTCTCAAGGATAATTTAGAAAAGCCCTCAAGGAATACCAGTTCATCGTCACATCTCTCCATTATATAGCCCAAAATACTCTTTAAGAAATCTTCCTCTACATCCATCAGACGGTCCAAATCACAGAACGCCATCTCCGGCTCAATCATCCAGAACTCTGCCGCATGTGTCTTGGTGTTAGAATTTTCTGCGCGGAATGTGGGGCCAAAGGTATATACTTCACCAAAAGCCATAGCGAAAACTTCCGCCTCCAACTGACCAGTTACCGCCAGTGAAGTGGGCATACCAAAGAAATCCTCTTTGAAGGCTTCTTCGACGCTCATTTCAGTATTAGATTTCGTCCCACCTACATCAAGGGTTGTTACCGTAAAAGTATTTCCTGCTCCTTCCGCATCATTAGCGGTAATCAACGGAGTATGCACATACAGGAATCCTCTGTCTGTAAAGTAGCTGTGGATAGCCTGTGCTGCTACACTTCTGATACGGAATACCGCCTGGAACAGTCGGGTTCTAGGACGTAGGTAAGCATTCTCACGCAAAAACTCAATGGAATGACGTTTGGGCTGCATGGGATAATCTTCCGGGCAATCTCCCAACAAAGTTACCTCCGTCACATTCAGCTCAATCAATTCGTTCTGGAATCCCTGTCGCACGGTTCCAGTTGCCTCTATACAGGAACCATTGTGTAGACTCTTCAATGTACCATCCACATCTTTTTCTGTAGTGTACACCAACTGCAAAGACTTAAAACAGCTTCCATCGTACAATTCGATAAAGCCCATGTTCTTCTGTTTGCGGTGGTTACGAATCCACCCCCGGACAGTTACCTCCTGCCCCATCTGTGTTGCCTGCTCGGCGAACAATGTTTTGATTTTGATACTTGTCTTGCTCATGTTTCATCCTTCCTTTTGAAATATATTTTGCATGGGACAAAAATTTGAGCACAAAAAAATCCGTCCCTGTTTCCAAGGACGGATTAAAAATCCGTGGTGCCACCTTAGTTCGCCTGTATCTCACAACATAGGCCTTGATAAGTACAGATACCTATGCGAACTCAAACAAAAAAGTACGGATAGCCATCGATACTCCTGCGCTGTAATGGGCGCTCCCATCATAGTCTCAGCACTGTCAAACAATGCAGTCGGTATGCAGCTCCGAGGCGTTATTCGATTCCTGTACGGGAACTTTGATTGCTCAAAATATCTTTCCTTGCATCCACTCTCAGCAAACGGGACTCTCTGTAACAATTCCGGATACCTACTGGTTCTCTTCATCGCTTTCTCTTATTGATTTTGAAGTATAACATACTTCTTCTCCAAATACAAGCTCAAACCTGTTATCTTTTACATTTTACGGCTACCACACGCCTACGCCAACCAGTTGTCCTCATGTTTCAATTAATCAACTGAAACGGGGCAGAAGTTTTAATATTTTGCCCCATTTCTTTTTCGTCAATATGCCATGGCAAGATTTACCGGACATGATAAAATGCTTATAGATCGAATGTTTTCTGTATTTCTTATTCAATTTTACCAATGATTTACCAATATTTCTGGAGAGTCAGACTTGCAATTGTTTCTGGAGGCTCAAGTTTTTTGACAATAAAAAGGGCAATGTATTAGATTGAACAAGAACGAGCCCATGCTAAAAGTCAAGAAGCGAGAGCTTTCGTTGAGAGAAATCATACTTAAGGTGAAAAATTGGCTTAAAATGGAGTGCGGATTCTATTTGATATTGCGTATTGCAAGTTGAAAGATACAAGAATGCATGATATAATTAATATTAACTTAGATAGATATACTCACTAATATGCAATCAATTTGGGAGGACTGAATATGACAGTCAGTTACGATAAACTTTGGGTTATTTTGAATGAAAGAAATATGATGAAAACAGATTTGGTTCGTGCAGCAAAGATCAGTACCAATGCAATGGCAAAGCTTGGACGAAATGGGGATGTACGTGTGGGCGTTCTGGTTAAAATCTGTTCTTATCTTGGATGTACGATAGACGATGTCATGGATATTATTCCAGAAGAATAAAGTGTCTTACATTTGTTCTAAATTACAGAGATTAAAAACAGAAAGAATGAGCTTAATGAAAAAATCTATGATTATTAATAGATACAATTGCTCTTAATCAATAAGGAGAGAAATAAAATGGATAAAGCTTTCGATGCCGTTTTGCAGAGTGAGGTAGATGCTGCAGTTGTCGCAAAAAACTCACATCGTTTTTTGGGGGAGAGATTCCGCTACAAATGTCTGTGCTGTGGTGAAGAAGTCTATCTTGCTGCAGCTGATAGTAGTGAGCGCTCTCCTCATTTTAGGCATCGGAAAGGAAATAATGATAAAGAATGTGAACAATATCTTGGACAACCGGGCGCAGTGGAACGCTTTGTATTCTTGAGAAAGCATAAACAGGAACATATAGAATTTTATTTTAACAGGGACAGAATGACATTCGAGATTTGTGCTTCTTTTACGGAAGAAGAACTTCAGGTGTATGAGGAAGAAAACAACAGGCTGACGGTATCTTCAAAATATTATGCGGAGCCATTCCTCTCTATTCCTCTTAGCAAGGGAGTATTTATTCCGGGCGGAAAAAGTTATTTTACCATCACGGAATTTTCAAGGGAGTATTTTGTTTCCTTTAACTCCGGGTTTAATTGCTGTACCTATCATGATGTAATGAGAAATCCGGAGAAAATCAATATATTCAGAGTCAGGATGCAGGATGAACATTGCAGGTATCAGACATCATCACTTCTTTATACAGATACCGAGTATATTGGCATATCTGAGAATGAAGAAGTTCTTCAGGAACTTGCATCTTTAGAATATGTCATCTCAGAAGAAATGTTTTCTTTTGTCACAGAAAACAGGATATTCTATGGATTGCAGTTTTATGTAAAAGGGGCAGAATTTTCTGTCCGGCGTTTCTTCCAGAAGCACGATTATCAGATTGAAACATCGGAAGCGTTCAGTATTTTATGGCCACCGGTTTATGCCAGAGATTCATGTTCTATATGTGCCGGAGATACGGTATATGTCCATTCAAGCTTTGAACTGATCCCTCATGGAAATATGAATGTAGATGGTACTTTTGCCAGGGAGATCAGCAGAGATGTGCTGAAACTTCACATTGATGATGAAGTCATCATACATGAAAAGAATATTGATATATGTATTCAGAGGGAAAGAGAACTGGGAAAGGAAACAGTTCCGGAAGAACCGGTGACTACATATTCTGACAGATATACAATTCCCGACCAGTACGATTACTTTCTGTTTGACCAGAACGGATGTACAAGGTTGATTCCAGGTGCAAATGTATATCTTTCTGAATCGGACCGAATCGTCGGATATAAAAATGGACATATAAAAGCATTTGTGTGTGCATGTCCAAAAGAAAAACTGGATACCAAACAACTCATAAACGATATTATAAAATATCATCCACAGTCGGAAGCATTTGAACCGGATGATTTTATGGATATCACAACAGATGAAACAGTCTTAGCATACTTGGAAAACTGTTACAGGAGCGGACGAATCAATACAGTTGCTAAACGGTACATCAAGGAGGGACTGATTTGAACTATTTGATAGATCTCACAAAAGAAGAAATTAAATATGTATGTACTGTTATACCATTTAAGGAGGTATCTGCATACTTCAGAAAATATCCGAAAGAATTTACCAAATTAAAACCGGGATTTCGTGTAAAGTCATTGAATGAGGATACCGTCATCCGAACGCTTTATGACTTTCGCAACAGGGATTTTATCGCTTCTTTTCTAATCAAGCATATTGAACAATGGATTGAAGAAATTGATGGAGAATTGGCAAAAGCGCTCGAGCACGGACTTGATCAGGAGGCTGCTTATATTGATGTTTTGTCACATTCATTTTTTTCTAGAAACGTTGAGCTGTTCTTCAAAATCAAAGGGGAAGAAAAGTCCGAAGATTATCTGAAAGTCATGGGTTCCGCTGTTTCTTATCAGTCTGCTCATCAGAAAACAGATGAAGAAGAACTGGATTCCTTAAAGAAAAAACATCAGGAACTTACTGGTATTCAGGAAGAGTTGAAGAACAGGATTTCGGATGAGGAGAAGAATGCAGAAAATCTGAGAAAAAAGGAAGCAGAGCTGAAAAACGAACTAAATGAAAAAATAGAACAGCTCGAGCAGGAGAAGAAAAAGAACACTCGTCTTTCCGAAAAAGTAGATAAACTGGAAGTAAAACTAAAAAAAACTCAGGATGATGAGGTATGGAAGACTGCGGAGATGCAACAGAAGATCGATACCCTTACTTCCCGACTAAAGGACCAAATCGAAAAGGCAGCAGGATACGAGACCAGCATCTCCGAATATGCATCCAGACTTTCTTCCGCTGAGGATGATATTGAGACATGGAAAAACAAGGTAAGAAACCGTGAAAAACAGCTTTTTACATATAAAGCAGAAAGAGCAACGTTTTTAACAGACCAAGAATCTAATCGGAAGCAGATTAGAGAGCTCAAGGACGCACTTGACAAAGCGCTTGGTGTTGAAAAAGTATATAAAGAATGTCTTTCTGCGCTTAGTACAGAAAAAGAATCCTATCTGCAGAAGAATAAGGAGCTGGAAGAAACACTGGAAGCGCAGAGAAATATCGAGACTGCAGCAGAAGCTGTTTCAAAAAGATATGCAAATACCGACCGAAAGATGCCGTTATGTCCAGAAGATATGGATGATTTTGATGAATATTTCAGCCATAACCTTAAAAACATCGGATTCAACGGGAATGAGGAGGGGGCATCAGATTTTGTAGATTATCTTGAAAAGAGCTTTTTCCGTGGTATTCCGGTGCTGATAAAAAGAGGACCGGGAATCAATTTGGCCAACTGTCTGGCAAACACGATTTACGGTGTGCCGGTTGCAGCTCATCTGCTGTATTCGGAAGATGCAGGCATACAGAAGATAAGTGAATTTCTTGCAGATATTCCTGACCGGGTCGTCTGCATTGACGGTTTTATTGGGAACTGTAATGAAATGGAATTAGTCCCGATGATCGAACAGTATCGTAATAAGATCATCATCCTTACCTATATGTATGACCAGACATTGAGGTTTGTTCCGCGCGAAATTCTTTCTTCAGTTCATTTTATCAGTGCAGATGTATTCAGTTCGGTATTAAGAATTAGGGATATTACGGAGGATCCTTCCGAAGTAAAAGAAATCTCGTCTGTATACAAAAGCAATGTAGGAGCTAACAACCGGTCACAGAAGATATTCTATGAGATTGCATGTGAATGCGGATTAGGAAAGGATACAGCATGTGCGATGGCTGATATGATCGAAGATGAAAACCATTTGAACGAAATGCTGATGTTCACTCTTCTTCCATATGTGTCCAAAGTTCTTGGAAAGAATCCTTACAACTGTTCTAAACGTCTTCAGCGATATGCCGGAGAGGCGGGGCGCTGTCCGAAGAAAGATATTTTGATGAGGTGGTTTGGATAGTGAATGAATTGATCAATATCATGGCAGATGACATGAACATACGCCCTTATACAAACGAACCAGTTGAATCCTTTGGGTACAGGGTCATCTATTCAGCACTCGGTCTGTGGTGCCTTAAATCAGCACTCAGTGAAGATGAAAATAAGAAAGGAATTAGCAAGAACGCACAGAGCATCTTGCTACATGACCTGTCTAAAAAATATATTGAGTTGTGTCCGATGGCAAAACATTCTGTGTTTGTTTCAAGAAATACCGATATCGCTGTGTTTATCCGGAATATCTATGAACAGACAGGATATCTGCTGACGCTTGATAATAATTATAATGTTCTGAATAACAGCGGGGAAACCGTAAGAATCTCTGATACAGATCATCTGTACCTTGGACTGCCAGCAACATGCTATATTGTAAACGGGCTTGGAATCCACTGCGGGAGCGGTAAACATGAGATAAAACTAAATGATTTTCTCATACGTGACAGTTTGACGCCGGAAGAATACTTAAAAGTAAAATATGACGAGTGTGATTTTGATGAGCGGGATATCGATGTGGAGGAACTGGAGTTTTTCAATCCGTTCTATTATGGAAATGTATCCAGCTCGTGGCATGGACGCATGAAATCCGATATGACGATGGCACGGAAAAGTACGATGGGACCATATTATAGAGTTATTAGAAAAGAAGATGGTATGCTTCTTTACGCTGATGATAACAGTACAGATGAGCTTGACGCTCTAACGGGAGCAGAATTCCGACGGTTATATGTTGCTCTTAAGCAGCACTATGACAATCCGATGCAGCTCCTCTTATGTCCGATAGATGAGGAATATTCCTACATTCGCATCCTTGGACAATTGCCGAATAGGGAATACTTTTATCTGCTTATGAATGCATGGCCAAGATATAGTTTTTCTGATCGGAACAATTTTATCATACGAAATGAATTAACAGCACAAACGGCAGAAGTTCTTGGAAAGATAGGATTTACTGCAAGAAATGGTGAATTTTATGGATAGAAACACGAACGGAGTACAGCAGTACTACCAGACAATAAGGAACCGCTTGGTAAACTATATCAAGTCGGATTATCTTGCCAACAGTGAAACATTGCTTCTATATGCAGATGAAATCCTCGGAGAGATGTGTCCGGAAGATATTAACATCGCAAGGGAACCGTATATCGAGACGTCCTCTTCCTACCGAAAGGTAAATGATGGTATCCGGACAGCTGATATTGAGGATAATGTTAAGGAAGTCCTTTTAAAGCTTGTTGATGCAAAGCTCGGTATTTATTCCACTCCCTTTGCCCACCAGGTAAAGGCTCTTACAAGCGCCTTGAAGGGGAAAGACCTGTTTGTATCTACCGGTACAGGCTCAGGTAAGACAGAGTGTTTCCTTTGGCCGATTATTGCGCGTGCTATCGAGGAATCTCTCAACAGGCCGGAAGATTTTAAAATGCCGGCTGTAAGGACTCTTATCATTTATCCTATGAATGCACTGGTATCTGACCAACTTGCCAGATTCCGTAAGATCATGGGTTCAGAAGAGTTCATGAATATCTTTATATCTTCCTCGGGAGCAGGACGTATCCCGCATTTTGGCATGTATACCGGAAGAACTCCATATTCAGGAGAGTCAAAGAAACAGAGTAATATCAAACTCGCAGAGACATACCGTGAACAGTATCTCATGGAAGAGTGCGCAACGGAAAAAGAACGGAAAGAACAGTTAAGAAAGATAAAAGGATTCAAGAGCATCAATAAATATCCTGCAAGATACGGCGGAGAAGAAGGGATGAAGGATTTTATTAACAATCTCGAGAAAGGAATTCATCAGCCGGGCCCTTATGATGCAGAATATATTACCAGATTTGAGATCCAGAAAAACACTCCGGATATCCTGATTACGAACTATTCCATGCTCGAGTACATGCTTATGCGTCAGATGGAGGCAGGTATATGGGATGATACGAAAGAATGGCTGAATAAATCAGAGGAAAACAGACTTCTCATTGTCCTTGATGAAGCTCATATGTACAGAGGTTCCGCAGGCGGAGAAATTGCATTCCTTCTTGACAGACTCTTTTCACGTCTTGATATTCCTCTTGAGAAAGTACAGTTTATCCTTACGACCGCAAGTATGCCAACAGAAGACGAAAGAGCTATTTCTGACTTCTTTAATGGGCTTACCGGAAAGAAATATTCAGAATGTGTTTCTCTTTTTGGTGACAAGGAAAAAATTCATACTGATTTTAAGGTAATGACGGATGCTGCGGCTCTCGCTGCCATCGGAACGAGCCAGGTAACGGAGGCAGAGATTAGCACAAGAGTGTGCGCCTTTGCCCGAAATGTGTTCCAGCTTGAACTGCCTTTTGATATTTCCACATCAGATGCGCAGGAATGGCTGTTTGAAAATCTTCCAGATTATCAGGCATTTGTGAAGCTTCATGAATTGTGTAGAGACGGTGCGAAATCCTATACAGAATTAAAAGAGAAGATATTTGGGAACAGTGAGCATGCAGCAGATGCTCTTGATGCATTGCTCGTTGTTGTTTCCCTCGCAAAAAAGAATGGTGAGATTCTTTTCCCTGTAAGATTACATATGTTTGTGCGCGGGATCCAGGGATTATATGCCTGCTCCAATCCAAAGTGCACCTGTGGGGCGAAATATTCTGATGAGGAAAAGATTCCTCTTGGTAAGATAATTTCCATTCCGCGTGAAAAGTGTGGATGTGGTGGCAGGATGTATGAGCTTGTAAACCATATCAAATGCGGAGCACTGTATTTTAAGGTATATGTCCAAAAGATATCTGGGACAGGATATTGGTATGTGTTCCCGAATAAGGGGTTGAGCGGTGGAGCGAACGACCTGACGGAGATGCTTCTTTACATTTGCCCGGATGGATATGAGCTGAAAAGTAAAGATAAAGTGGGATATCTCGACTCTGTAACAGGAAAACTTTATCTTGACTACCAGAATGACGATGGATTGCTTAAAGTTCTCTATCCGGAATATGATGAAAAACACAATCGTTTTATGTTTGGTACATGCCCGAAATGCAAAAAGATCATGCCGTTAAAGAAGCCTACGGATCTGGCAACGAAAGGTAATATTCCTTTTTATAACCTGACCAAAGCGCAGTTCGAGCTCCAACCGGCAAGACTTCCTAAACTTATTAACGAAGGCAAGAAGGTGCTTCTGTTCTCAGACTCCAGACAGAATGCGGCAAAGCTTGCGCTTGACTTGTCCAAATCATCCGATGCGGATGGATTCCGTCAGGCTGTCATGTTGGCTGCAAAGAAACTGTCTGCAGACGGAAGAGAACATTCCTTGAAAGAACTCTATAACGTGTTCCTTGCGGTCTGCGTAGAGCAGAGACTGGAATTTTTCTCCGGTGGCAGCGCAGACATATTCCATGATCATCTTGAGAAGATACGTAAAAAACTCGGAAAACATAGGGATATTTCAAAAGAAAATTTTGAACCGCTGCCATATGACTATTACGGACAGCTGTTAAACTTCTTTACAGAGAGTCCACGTTCCTTCAAAGATATCGGTCTCGGTTTCCTCGGACCTATGGACGGAACTCTGGAAGAATGTGCTTATGAGCTTGAGGATGATTATGACATCGCAATTGATGAAGAAATGCTTCGTTCCGTTTTAGTCCTGCTTTTCTGGGATGTCATGGACGGAAGTGCTGCTCTTGGTAATGCCATTGAGGATGATGTCAGAAGAAACCTTCCGGGACGAAGTAAGATACAGTCCTTTGGTCTTGGTGGAGACTTTACTGCTTCCGTTGATAAAAAGTTCATTCGTATCGTAAAAGATATGACTGGGCTTAATGATAGAAAAATGGGAGAGTTTCTGAACTGTATAAAGAGCTATTTCTTTGGACCAGGAACAAACCAGCGATATTATATTAAACTTGATGCGGTAAAGATTGTCATTACGGAAAAGGATTTCAACTGGTATCGATGTGAGAGATGCGGAAAAATTTCTCCTTACAAGCTTGGTGATTACTGTGGTTCCTGCTTTGAATCTAAAAATCTCCATGTCATCACCAATTTGGACCTTTCCAGATTTGATTTTTGGAGAAAGCCAGTGCTTGCTGCCATTGATGGCGAAGAGAAAATCTACACCATTGATACCGAGGAACATACCGCTCAGCTCTCCCACAAGGAAACAACGAGCGATATCTTAAGCAGAACCGAGGACTATGAGATTCGCTTCCAGGATATTGATGTCGGCGAGTTTGGTGAGGATTCCATCGATGTATTAAGCTGTACTACTACCATGGAGGTTGGTATCGATATTGGTTCCCTGACAGCAGTAGGATTGAGAAACATTCCTCCTATGCGTGAGAACTACCAGCAGAGAGCGGGCCGTGCTGGTCGAAAGAATTCTGGCATTTCCACCATCGTTACCTATGCTTTCGGAGGTGTCCATGACAGCCACTACTTCAAGCATCCGGATGAGATGATTTCTGGAGAACCTAGAAAGCCGTGGATCGACAGGGAAAATCCGAAGATTGAGCAGCGCCATTATAATATGAAAGCGTTAAACAGCTTCATGTCGACGGAGCCGATGCGCAGCAAGTTTGACAGTATTGTCAAGGTCGGCATCGTAACATTCTGTGAGAAATATGCAGATGCATTTATCGAACATGCACAATCTCTTGATTTTCCGACAGATAGTACGGTCGAGATATTCTGTAAGATAAGAGACATGGTGCTTTCAGAAGGCAAGAGAAATGAGTATTTTAATGGGGATGAAGAAACTCCTGCGTTTGATGTATTCTATTCCGAGGGATATATTCCTTCCTATTCTTTCCCGAAGAATGTCGTAAGATTCTGCGTGGAAAAAGATTCTGAACATGGACGGAGAGCTCCTAAGGACATTAAATATGCTCCTGAAAGAGACATTGCTGTTGCCATCAGTGAATATGCCCCAGGGCGTTTCATTACTATCGATAAGAAGATATACAAGAGTGGCGGACTGTATTCAAATCCGAGACCAAAGGGATATGAGCATAATCAGGCGGAATACTATTTCACGAGTAAGGATTACAAGAAGGACATCATTGTTTGCACGGAATGCAATTGGTTCGGTGACGGGCAGGAAGAATATACGGAATGCCCTTACTGCCATGCACGGGTGGAGCGACGTTCAATGATTAAGCCATGGGGATTTGCCCCGGTTAAGGGTGATTCGGTCAAGTACGAAGACGAAGAAGAAGAGAAGACATATGCGGAAGCGCCATATTATTCCTATGTTCCGAGAGATACGGAAATGCAGAATTATAAGCACAGTCACATCCGCTTTGCAAATCTTCAGAACCGCAAGGTATTGACTGTCAATATGGGAAAGAAGAAAAACGGATTTAATATCTGTACTAAATGCGGTGGAGCAGAGGTAGCAGAACCGCTTCAGACGGGTGATTTTCGATTCTCCCAGCCGTATCATGATCGCTATCTTTGTAGACATGAAGGCACAGTTGCGACAAATATTTATCTCGGATATGAATTTCTGACAGATATGTTTATGTTAGATATCAGATATGACAATCAGAAGCTAGTATCCAACTATGACAGTGAGGAAAAGAACATTCTACGTTCTGCGGCAACGACCCTGCATGAGGCAATCAAAAAGGCAGTGTCTCTTTCACTGGATATCGATTACAATGAAATCAACGGCGGATGGAGAACGCGTCTTGAGGAAAACGGCGAAGTACACATCGAGATGTTCTTCTATGACAATCTGACCAGCGGTGCTGGCTATTCTTCCCTTATCGGAGAAGACGGAGTGCTTGATGATGTTCTTTCAAGAGCAAAAGAGATCGTGACTGGATGTACCTGTTCGAGGTCATGCAGAAATTGTCTTGATAATTTCTATAACCAGAGAAATCACGATATCTTTGACAGAACACTGGCTGCACAGCTCCTCGAATATGCTCTGGATGGAAAATATCCGGAAGATTATTCAGAAGAAGAGCAGGAAGTTTATCTGGCGCCTCTGAAGAAACTGATCAGAGAGTCAAAAGGCATATCTGCAAAAGATAATATTGTATTTGAAGTTATTCCGTCATTAAGAAAGCGGGAAAGAAATGAAAAAGGTAAGCTGTATCTGAACCCCTACAATTTATCAGACTGGCTTCCAAATACCTTTATGGAGTATCTGGGAAAAATCAACGAATAAATGAATGAGCGAAGGAGGTGAGATATATGTTCTATTCCCCATTAAGATATCCCGGCGGAAAAGGTAAATTGGCTGAATTTATGAAATACATGATTGATCAACTTGGACATAGTGGAGGAACATATATTGAGCCTTTTGCTGGCGGGGCAGGCATTGCAATTGAACTGCTCCTTCGAGGTGTTGTCAGCAAGATAGTCATCAATGACTATGATAAAGGAATCTGGTCTTTTTGGAAAGCTGTCCTTACAGAGACTGATCGATTTATAGCGGAACTTGCAGTTGTTCCTCTTACTATGGAAGAATGGTATCGACAGCGCGATATCTGCCTCACGCGAAACGATAAATACAGCTTTGAACTTGGTTTTGCAACATTTTATATGAACCGTACGAACCGTTCTGGTATTATCAAGGGCGGTGTGATCGGCGGTATGGATCAGTCTGGATCATGGAAGATGGATGCCCGTTTCAATAGAGAAGAGTTAATCCGAAGGATAGAGAGTATCGCTGAGAGAAAATCAGATATAAAGCTTTACAACAAGGATATTAATAGCTTTATTACACGATATATCCCTCTGTATGAGGAAAATACACTTGTTTATTTTGATCCTCCGTACTTTAAGAAGGGGAAACAACTCTATATGAATTACTTCCAATTAGAAGACCATGTTCGTATTGAGAGAGCGATAAGAGACTATGTAAAATGTGACTGGATTATAACCTACGATGATGCTTCAGAAATAGAAGATATCTACAGGGATTATTCGATGCGTCTGTATGATTTGAATTACAGTGTGTCTTCCAAATGTAAAGCAAGTGAACTTATGATATTCAAAGAAGGAATTGAAGTCCCGTACGATGAGGAACTTCAGAAACAAAGGATAAAGATTAACATCCGACTATTCGAGACATAATTTTGAGTAGATGTTTTATATACAATAACGGGTGTACTTACACTCCCAAGAAGGACAAATACATATATTTACCCGGACATGATAAAATACTTATAAATCAAATGTTTTCTGCGTCTCCGGCTCAATTTTACCAATGATTTACCAATATTTACGGAGAGCCAGACTTGCAGTTAAGAAATTCATCGTATATTCAGACAGAACAGAAAATGACCAGCCCCAACCCGGTGGTTGGTCGAGATAAAGATTTAGCCAGCCGGTTCCGGCTGGCTGCTTTGTTATTCATTATGTTCTAATACGTAACCGCTTAGTTTAAGGGTAGAAATCAAAAAAATCCTACCATCGTTGCTAGACAGCAGGATTTGCGAGTATTTTACTCTACTTTATTGCCGCATGCTTCTTGCACTTTCTCATTCCAGGGAACAAGAAGAGCCAGTTGTTCATCTGCCATGCAATATTATGCTGATACTCGGTAAATGAAGCCGACAAATGATTTTGCTTTTATGTTTCTTTCGTCACGTCTTCCCAGTCGGACGGGTTCGGTATATCTTGCAATATCTTTCACACCAGCGATCTGTTTCCCAAAAAACTTTGGCGAAAATATACCCTTCAATGTATGGAGCGTTTAGAGAACGAATCGAAATTATCTGTGCATCTGGATAAGTAAGTAGGAGAAAGGTATTTGCGCCATCATTTGCGCTTATATCTTGAACGAATTCGAGGTGTACGTTGTAGTGAGGAGCAAATTATAATAACCGCCGGCATTCAACAATCGTTAGATTATATCTCCAAAATACTATGGAAAAATCAGCCCACTATCTTAATGGAAGAACCCGGATATAATAAAGCTGCTGCGATATTTATCAGTAACGATTTGATTATTCAGACTGTGCCAGTAGATAAAAATGGCTTGATTGTTTCCAGGCTTCCAACAGTTCAAGGGATTGGTGCTGTATATTGTACCCCCTCACATCAATTTCCTACTGGAACCGTGCTTCCGATAGGCAGAAGATATGAGTTAACCTTAAATATCGACCACTTTATAAGTATTGAAAGATCCGGTAGCAACATTTTGATGTATTGCTACCGGTCTTTTCTTTTTCAAGCGCAGCGTAGCCACCACAAAACTTGTGGTGTTCGGCAGAGGTGTGTCAGCACTCTACTGGGGGGGTGGGGAACTCCCCAACAAGCAGAAAGGGATAAACTTTCGCCAGCCAACACGAAGGGCTGGAGGGCAAAAGGATATCCCTTTCCATTGCTTGCAAAGCAAAGATTATCCTGACTTCGGTTCTTTCCTTAGAAATTATGCTACTACTATATTTTTCATGGAATGAAATACTTTTGTTACTCTTGCAACAGTTTATTATCCCCATAAGGATTTATATAATCAGGCGGACAGAGATTTGTTTCACTCCACAACATCATCTGATTTAAGATTGGAACAAAGCTCTGCCCCATTTCTGTCAAAGAATACTCTACTTTTGGCGGTATCTCTTTATAAATTTCACGGTGCAAAAAGCCATCCTGTTCCAATTCACGAAGCTGCTTTGTCAGCGAAGATTGAGTAATACCATCCAAACGACGCATTAACTCGTTGAATCTTTGGACTTTATAAAAAGCAATGTACCACAAAATCAATATTTTCCATTTTCCACCTAATACAGCTTGAAGGCTACTCATTGGTACACATCTGGTCATCATATCAGGATTCATAAATTTATTTTCTGCCATATCGCTATACACCTCCATTAACAGTATAGCATATACAGAACAGAACTTCAATGTACACAATATTTTCACTATTAGTACAAAAAATGATACTACTACTAAAAAAAATGCGTACTTGAAAAAATCATTGCATAACAGTACCATTAAAGCAAGCAAAAAGAAAAGGAGTTGATCGCTTATGGAAAACAGACTTTTTACTTCGGAATCGGTTACAGAGGGACATCCTGATAAAGTATGCGACCAAGTTTCAGATGCTGTTCTTGATGCAATTTTAGCGATAGAACCTGAAGCACATGTGGCTTGTGAAGTATCTGCTACAACTGGAATGATTGTCCTGATGGGCGAGATTTCTGCGAATGCTCTGAATCATGTTGATGTGGAGCAGGTTGTCCGGGATACCGTCAGAGATATTGGTTATTCCGGTAATGATTTTGGTTTTAATGCCGATGGAATTGCAGTAATTTCTGCGCTACATGCTCAATCGCCGGATATTGCACAGGGCGTAAATAATGCGTTGGAAACACGCTACGGAAAAGATGCGGATATTGGCGCAGGCGATCAGGGTATGGTCTTCGGTTATGCGACGGATGAAACAGAAACATTCATGCCAACCCCTATTTATCTGGCGCATCGGCTTACACGAAAACTGGCAGAAGTTCGCAAAAGTGGCACAATCCCTTATTTGGGGCCGGATGGAAAGGCCCAAGTTTCCGTCGAATATGCAGGACGTAAAGCTGTGAGGGTAGATAGCGTGGTTTTGTCTACGCAACATTTACCGAATGTGTCCCATGAAATGATTGAGAAAGATATTATTAACAAAGTAATTGTTCCTGTCATTCCAAAAGCATTGTTAGACAAGAATACTCGTTACCTTATCAACCCTACCGGACGTTTTGTTGTAGGTGGCCCGCAGGGAGATACTGGACTGACCGGACGAAAAATAATTGTAGATACCTATGGAGGCTTTGCCCGCCACGGTGGCGGTGCCTTTTCAGGAAAAGACCCGACCAAAGTTGACCGCAGTGCTGCTTATGCGGCTCGCTATATTGCAAAGAATCTGGTGGCCGCCGGTATCGCACACCAATGCGAGATTCAGATTGCCTATGCGATTGGGGTAGCAAAGCCTGTTTCTGTTTTCGTTGATACCTTTGGCACTGGCATTATACCGGACGAGCAAATATTAAAGTTGGTTATGGAACATTTCGATCTTCGCCCATCTGCCATTATGAAAGGGCTCAATCTTCGCAGACCGATTTACAAACCAACTGCTGCCTATGGTCACTTCGGCAGAGACGATTTATCTCTCCCGTGGGAACAGATAAATAAAGCCGAAATTTTACGGCAGGAAATACTTAAAAACGCATGACTTTGAAAGGAGATATAATTTATGCATTACGATGGAACGATTTGGCGACCGCCATATGAAGCCTATTCTTTATTGATTCAGGTTACAGCAGGATGTACACACCATTCCTGCAAATTCTGTACCTTGTATGAGGACTTACCTTTCAAATTCCGAATGTCCCCACTGTCGGAAGTGAAAGAAGATCTCGCAGAAGCAAGCCATTATGTGAGGAACGTTCCCCGGATTTTCTTTACTGGCGCAAACCCGTTTGTCCTGAGCACAGACAAGCTGAAAACACTGGCAAAGATGGTAAAGGAATATTATCCGAATTACAAGTCGATTGGGTGCTTTGGACGCATAACTGATGTGAAAAATAAAACGGTGGAAGAATTGAAAGAGCTCCGTGCTCTTGGCTATGATGGCATTACTTTTGGTGTGGAAACCGGAGATGATGAAGCCCTTGCTTTTATGAATAAAGGGTATCGGCGGGAAGATATTATTGAACAATGTAAGAAGATGGAGGAAGCGGGAATCAGCTACAATTTCTTCTATCTGACCGGAATTTCTGGTGCAGGCCGTGGAGAAATTGGAGCTAAGGCGACCGCAGAGGTTTTTAACCAGTGTCATCCCCAAATCATTGACGCCTCCATGCTGACAATTTACAACACTTCTGAATTGTATAAAGAAATTCAGAAAGGGAACTGGAAGGAAGAAAGCGAAATTGAAAAACTTGCTGAACTGAAAACCCTGATTGAAAATCTTACTGTAGAAGCCAGATTTGCTACTGATGGCGCATCCAATCTGATTCAGGTTCGCGGCAATCTTCCTACGGATCAGAAAAAGCTGGTCAAATATTTGGAACGATTGATTGCAACTGCTGATGAAGCAGCTTTGCGGGAATACAGAGTCAACTTGAAGCACTTATAAAGGACATAAGTATGATACAGGATAAATTGCTTTTCGTAACGACATGGTATTACTTGTTAATACCATGTCCGGAAAGCTCCAGATTCCGCAATTTTTGATTATTGCAAGTATGAGTTGAAAGGCGGCACCTGCAAGATATTCAAGGATAAAAGCTATTCCGGCAAAAATACCGATCATTTGATGCGGGAGTGAAATCCTTCTTTTAAATTGAACTACTTCCAAAAAAATGCGGATGTATAACAGTGCTAGCAATAAGAATTTTGTTTCGTGTGCTTAAGTACCGGGATAAAACTCTGTACCAACTCAGTTAGAGAATATTCTACACGGGGCGGTACTTCATGATAATCATAACGAGAAATGAAATCATCACTATCAAGCTCACGAAGCTGCTTTGTCAAGCTGGATTTAGTAATATCCCCCATATAACTGCGAAGTTCTCCAAAACGACGTACATATTGAAACGCTATCAGCGCCGATGTTTCCTAAAAAAGTCGGTTGTACTCGAAATGTACTAGTCAATATTGAATGAAAAAAGAAACTTCTGCAAAATAAATGTATTATAATGAGAAAACCAGTAGAAACAAAGAAATCTTGTTCCACTGGTTTTACTCGGAGTCTTGCGGCTGTGGCTGCGCCTGCCGGTGTTTGATAATTTGCTCAACCATGCAATCCATGGTACATAACAGGAACGCTCTTTCTTCCTCATTGCAGCTCATAAATTTGCCAAGGAAGTGTTTGATGTCCTCATCCTGTTTTGCCATATCGGGATTAAAGAGAATTTCGGCAGAGATGCCTAATCGTTTGATTAACGCATCCAGGACTTCAAAGGAAGGATTGATTCTCCCTTTTTCAATGTTTTGAATATGCCGAAGTCCTTTGCCAGTCTGATCCGCAAGCTCCTGCTGGGTTAGCCCGCATTCATTTCTCGCATTACGAATGCAGTTGCCCAGATGTTCAAGAGCATCTTTCGGCATGATAGTTCACCTCAACTATATTCTATCGTGCGCAAAGAAATTTTTACATTCCCCAATCAAGCACATTGATATGTGTTTATAGTGCGTAATCAATAAACAACTATACATTTTTTGACCCTGTTGGGAAGCCAATAAAAAAAACGGCTTCGCACGTCAGGGTCTATTTGCGTGACCGCTCGTGGCTGCCGTGAAAGGAGTAGCCAATGAGCGGTTATTTGTTTATACAGAACTTAGGCTTTTGGGTTTGCGATTTCCTAAAAAAAATGTTGACATTCCTGTGCCGATTCCTGGCATAGCATACGCATTATCCAGCGTAAGAAGATGCTGTTTCAGAACCATTTATAGAACTGCGCAGAAAAGCGTCAGACAGTCATTTGAATTGTCTGGCGCTTTTTTTTTGTCGTTTTTTCGGGAAATTCCCCGATGCAATCAAGTGTCGTGGCCCGCCCTCCATCAGTTTTTGCCTAAAAACTGATGAAAGGAGCAGACGACAATGACCGAAGAATATTGGGTAGCGGTCTTACAAGAGGAAGATCGTATCATAAGCAATTCAGACAGAAAGTATCGCTATCATTGCAAATCCCTGGAGAGTATGAGCGAGGAGCTGGCCTTTCAGGAGCGATGCTTATACATAGAAAGCGACTCCACTTCCCAGTGTGAAGTGAAAGACTTTATTGATACAATCCAGGACGAGCGGTTAGCAGAAGCCCTGCGTGATCTGACTGACCGGCAGCGGCAGGCAATTATGCTGCGGTTCTGGGAGGGATACCAGTGCAAAGAAATTGCAGTGATCCTAAATTGTAGTCCGGCAGCGGTAACACTCTTAATGCAGAGAGCCTTTAACCGGCTCCGTATATACCTGCTGGGTAAATAAAAGCAGCGGCAGCATCTCACTATGAGATGCTGCCATTGCTTTTGTCTATCCAATGTCAAAAGTTTTTCAAAAAATTTTCCGTACCCCTTAATTTTTGGCTGCTGTCATCTCCGATTGGTAGAGGGACAAGCCCTCAATAAATTTCGGAGGTATAAAAAATGGAAAAATTAGTTCGAGTAATCAAACTGCGCCCCGGTGAAGTGGTGGTTATCATGGCAGAGGACAAGCCAACCCCAGGCCCATTCTGTGCTGCCTGCATGATGCCGGAAAAACACAAAAAAGATGTTCCGACTTTTGATGGCATTGTAATATGCCTGGATGATGTCGCATAAGGAGGGCCAGATGTGTAGTGTAACGATTATTGATGCAACTGGACTTCCAATTACGGTTGAAGTATCCCATGAAGTCTATCAGGTATTCGTGGACTATGACAGAGAGATTGAGCGTCAGCGCAAGGCGGATTCCCGGCACTGTGATGCACGCTCATGGGATACCTGCCTAATCTTTGAACTGTCTACAGAAACACTGGAACAAACTTATGAACGTATCCGTGTGCTGAGAGAAATTGAAGCAGCGCTTGAAGAATTTACACCCAAACAGCGCAGACGGTTCCTGCTCCATTTTGCTTACGGATACACCTATCTGGAGATAGCAAAAATGGAAGGAAGCAATAAATCCACTGTGATGCGTTCTGCAAAAACGGCACTGAAAAAAATTCAAAAAAAGCTGGCTGCCTGATAGCAACTTTTGCCCGTGTTCTGTCCTATAAGGTGAAAGGGAAAAACTCTCTTTCATTTCTGTTCTTTGACAAACAGCGGGCCAATCCGTTCATATCAGTATTCAAGTTTCTGAATGCTGTGTCGAGCATCACATAGCACAAACGCCAAGACCCCCTGCGGATGGTCAGAGCATCCGTCAATACGATGACATCAAAGGGGCCGAGCGGTTATTTGGTGGATGATAACCGGCCTGTGGTGGGCTGGAAAGTGCCAGGACGCACAGCACAAGGAACCGTGCCTTTCACCGAAACTTACTGCGAATATGGTGCCAACCACCTATCGGCGGTATGCGGCGGATCAGCAGCCTTCTGGCTGATAACCCTGACCCGGCTTGAATATTCCCAGTATCGGGGGTGTGCTGATGGACAGTCCCGCTGTCCAGATAATACGATACAGCAAATTAGGAACAATGAGGTGCTGTGCCGGTTTGTTCCGGCACAGCTTTTCTCTTGCTATAAGGATGTGATTGCTATGGCAGAAAAGAAGCCTGCAACGGTTACGATGAAGAAGGTAAAAGGCACTACCTATGTTGTGTCTGCTTTCTACAATGAAGCCGCCAAAGAAACTATTTTTGATAAACTGCAACACATCGCAGAGCGTGATGTGACTGCGGCAGTGCCTGTAATGAAAAAATAACACTTTAAAGTGCTAAAGCACTTCCCAAGACGGACAAGATGCGGTATAATAAATCCATGAACCCGTGTCTTTTAAAGTTCGTCGGAACGGAGGTTATGATGTTACAGACGACTGTAAAAGACACAAATACAACTGAATATATTGCGATTTATTGCCGCACAGCTTGTGCAGACGAAAATGCCACCTTCTTGAAAGGGGGTGCAAAAGCATGAACGCTATCAACTTTGATGCTTTGTATTCCTGTCGGAATGTTCTCGCCTTAGACGCAATGACCGCTTTGTACTGCCGTTTGTCAGTTGACGATGCCAACGACGGCGACAGTAACAGTATCCAGAACCAGAAGAAAATTCTGCTGAATTATGCCAAAGAAAACGGCTACACGAATTATCAGTTTTTCGTTGACGATGGTTATTCCGGTACAACCTTTGAACGCCCTGACTTCAAAAAAATGATTGAGGGAATAAAAGCCGGTATTATCAAGCGGGTAATCATCAAAGATATGTCCCGGTTCGGACGTGACTACCTTCAGGTAGGTATGTTCACCGAGATCATGTTTGCGGAATACGATATTCACTTTATTGCCGTAAATGATGGTGTTGACTCCCAGAAGGGCGAGAATGACTTAACCCCATTCCGTAATCTGTTCAATGAATGGTATGCCCGTGACTGCTCCAAGAAGCAGCGGGCAGTCAAGCGAATGAAGGGAATGGCTGGGGAACGAGTTGCTACGCAGATGCCGTATGGTTATCTCAAAGGCGAAGATGGCCGGTTAGTCGTAGATGAAGAAACCGCTTGGGTGGTTAAGCTGATTTTTGACCTTTGTGTTCAGGGGTTAGGTATTGGGAAAATCGCCAGCGAATTGACACGGAGAAACATTCCTACTCCGGGCACAGTTGCTTTCTACCGCTATGGACATAAGCGAAACTATCATCCAGATAGTGAATGCCAATGGCACTCAAACTCTATTGCTAATATCCTTAGCCATAAAGAGTATCTGGGGCATACAGTAAATTTTAAAACGTTCTCCAAATCGTATAAGTTCAAGAAACGCTACGATACACCTGAAGATCAGCAAATGGTATTTGAAAATACCCATCCTGCTATCATCACACAGGAAACATGGGACACCGTTCAACGGATAAGGCAGCACAGACGGAGAAATCAGAAACAGGACGAGCCTGGGCTGTTCTCTGGAATGCTTTACTGTGCAGACTGTGGATCTTTGATGTATCTCGCAAGAGGTGTGACGGTTAGCCGGGAACAGGAACGGTATTGTTGCGGCAATTACAGGAAGCGCACCAATAGCTGCTCAATGCACTATATCCGGGCAGTGGTTTTGGAAGAATTGATACTTGAGAACCTTAGACAGACGGTTAAATTCGCTACGGAGCATGAAAACGAATTTGCCCAGCACATTATGAACCGAACCCTCGCCAAACAGCAGGAAGGAATTAAAATCCTCCAGAAGATGCTGTCAACCAAAGAACATCGGATTAAGGAATTAGATGGAATTATCAAAAAGCTGTATGAAGATAACTTCACTGGGAAGCTGTCAGATGAACGGTATATGATTTTCTCTAAAGACTATGAAGATGAACAGCATACCTTAAAAGCTGAGGTTGAGGATTTGAGAAGTCAGATTGAAGAACAAACTTCTAAGGTAGTCAATATCAACAGCTTCCTTACCGTGGCAAAGAAGTACACTTCCTTTGAAACGCTGACGCCAGGAATGCTCCATGAACTCATTGAGAAAATTGTGGTGCATGAGGGCGATAAAAGCAGCGGCCATCGCATTCAAAAAATTGACATTTATTATTCTTTCGTTGGCGACCTAGAGACCTCTCATGTGGTCGCCCAACGAAATCTCAAAACAAGAAAAGCAGCGTGACATATTTGCATACATCACACTGCCATTCTTTCAGGTCAAAAAAGGTTCCCTAAGCACCTTCCGCTTTTCCCGAGAGCTTTTTTATAGCGGAGGATCAGGGGAAGCTGATTGGCTTTATCAATGGCTGTGCCACTGATGAAAAGACCATACGGGATGAGATGTTCGAGGACTGCGGCCTGCATAAGGCGGACGGAGCTTATCAGAGCGTCTTTGGGCTGGATGTTGTTCCCGAATACAGGAACCGGGGAATTGCGGCGCAGCTGATGGATTATTTAATAGAGGATGCCGGTAAAAGAGGGAGAAAAGGATTGATTCTTACCTGCAAGGACAGGCTGATTCATTATTATGAGAAATTTGGATATGTTAATCTGGGAGTTTCGGAATCAGTACATGGAGGCGCTGTCTGGTATGACATGCTTCTGGAATTATAAATAAGCCGGGACAGATTTGGAGTGACGGATATCGTGGATGAGAAGGATGGAGTAAAACCGCGCATACAAGGCGCGCGCTGGAGAAAACTGGATAATACGGCAAAGCTGTTTGCCGCAGTGGCAGGGGAGGATTTAAGCAATGTGTTCCGGCTCTCGGTGTCGTTAAAAGCCGAGGTTAAGCCGCATTTGCTTTCGCAGGCTCTTGAGCGGACGCTGCCGGAATTTGAGAATTTCCGTGTGAAGCTGCGCAAGGGATTCTTCTGGAATTACTTTGAGACAAATAACAGAGAACCGTTAATAGAGAAGGAAGAGACCTACCCGTGCAAGTTTATTGATCCTCATGAAAGCCACCGCTTTCCCTTCCGGGTCAGCTATTATGGAAAACGAATCAATTTTGAGGTTTTCCACGGCCTGACAGACGGGCTCGGTGCATTAAATTTTTTAAAGAGTCTGACGGAACATTACCTGGAACTATGCCTGGAAGAAACAGGAAGAGATGAGACGCCGGGGGACCGGGGGAAGCCAGGAAGTAAGGAAGAGCGGGAAGGACAGGAAAATGAAGGAAACCGGGCAGAAGCAGGGGACCGGGAAGAAGCAGAAAGACGGAAAGAAGCGGCAGGGCCGGAAGAAACAGGATTTCGGGAAGCGCTAAGGGATACCCTGGAAGCAAAGGAAGTGAAAAGGCCCGGAATACAGGAAAAACAAACAACCCGTCAAGGGGATCCCGTGGCAAGAGCCGATACAAACAAAACGATACGCCAGATGGAGGAGGACGGTTATCTGAGACATTATAAAAAACGTCCCCACCGCCATTATGAGACGGAGCCGGCTTTGATAATCAAGGGAGAGTATCTGCCGTTAGACTGCCAGTCGGTACTTCACGGCAGCATCCGGCTTAATCAACTGAAGGGACTGTGCAAGCAGGAAGGTGTCAGCATCACAAAATATCTGACAGCCGCACTGATTTGGTCCCTGATTCAGGTATATACCGATGGAAACACTCTGGATCAGCCGGTGGCTCTGAACCTGCCGATTAACCTGAGAAGCTTTTTTGATTCTGAGACTCTGGCAAATTTTTTCTCCGTTACAAATATTGCGTGGCCGAAGGGGAAGGCTCCAAAACGGTTTGAAGATGTGCTGGCCGAGGTCGGACGGCAGATGGATGAGAAGATTGTGAAGGAACGTCTGGAGGAGACGATTTCCTATAATGTATCGAATGAAAAGAAATGGTATATAAGAATTATTCCTCTGTTTATCAAGAATATGGCGATGAACGCTATCTTTCTTAAGAGCAGCAAAGCATATACCATGACGCTGTCAAACCTGGGACCGGTATCAATTAAACCGGAACTGGAAAATATGGTGGATGCGTTCCACGTCCTCATTGGCGTGTCCAGGCAGCAGAAACTGAAATGCGGAGTGATAGCATTCAGGGACAGAATCTATCTTTCATTTAACAGCGTTATGGATGATCTGAAGCTGCAGGAATTCTTTTTCTCTTTTCTGGAGGAGAGGGGAGCGGCAGCCGAACTTGAGAGCAATGGGGCCGTGGATAAGAAGTATGACAGAGGGAATTTTCCGGCTGTCAGTTATGACCGGGGAAAGCTCAGGAAGATGACGAACATTGTATATCTGGTGCTTCTCACCGCTGCTGCGATTACCGGTCTGGTTAACTTTTTAACGTATGAGAAGGTTAAAATATGGTGGTCCCTGATCACCATCGGAGGAATCGCTTATGTGGCTATGACACTGAGGTATTCGATTATCAGGAGGGCAAGCCTGGCGGGGATTCTGGTAAGACAGTCGATCGGGGCGCAGATACTGCTTGTGCTGATTGATTATATGACGGGGTTCAGGGGCTGGTCGGTGAACTATGCGATCCCAAGCCTGATTCTGTTCGATGTGATAGCCATAGTGTTTTTGATTCTTATCAACAGGCTGAACTGGCAGAGCTATTTTATGTATCAGATTGCCATTACTATTTTCAGCTTTATCCCCCTGATTCTATGGGCGGCCGGCTGGATTACCAGCCCGATGATGTCGGTTATTACGGTAATACTGTCGGTATCCGTTCTATTGATTACCATCATATTGGGGGATAGGAGCGTTAAGAAGGAACTGAAGAGGAGATTTTATTTTTAAGCAGAAAATGTGGCCCAGGCAGATACCGCGATGCGTGTTACTGTTCACGGAACCGCGCTTTCCGGCAAGGCCGTGTACGGTAACTGATATTTAAAGGAGAGATGAAGAATGCGTAAGAAAAATGTCAGCATGATAGGAAACCTGACCCGCGATATGATGAATGATGTGATGGAAACGGCGCTTAAAAAGCCGATTCAGACGGGAGAATTCAGAAAGAATCCTGTAGAACCGGCATGGAGATGCCCTGCCGGCTTTCTCTATGAACTGATTGAGACAGAGAATTTTATAATGGAATATTTAAGACCCCAGAGCGTCGTCACCGGGAGGGTTATTCTTCAGCTCCACGGCGGCGGCTACATCGGACCGATGAAGAACATTTACAGGAGATTTGCAGTAAAATATTCGAAGCTCAGCTACGGTGCGGATGTCCTTACGATCGATTACAGGGTGGCACCGGAGAATCCGTTCCCGGCGGCTGTTGAGGATGCGGTATATGCCTACAAATGGCTGCTGGACGAGAAAAATTACAAGCCGGACCAGATTGTGGTGGCGGGAGACTCGGCCGGAGGCGGTCTGGCACTGGCGCTTTGCATGTATGCCAAGGATCACGGACTCCCTCTGCCCGGGGGCGTCATCACGATGTCGCCGTGGACGGATGTGACATTAAGCGGTGAGACATATGAATCGAATTATGAGATTGATCCCCTGTTTGGCAATTCAAAGGAAAATATGCTGTATCAGTGCAGCTACATCGGCGATGCGGATACGAAAAATCCTTATTTATCCCCGTTGTTCGGGGATTATACGGGGTTCCCGCCCATGCTCATGCAAGTTGGCAGCTACGAGGTTCTGCTCAGCGACACATTGTCTGTGTCCGGCAAAGCCAAGAAGGCGGGTGTAAAAGTCAGAACCTCTGTTTATGACGGTATGTTTCATGTGTTCCAGATGGGGCTTGATTTGATACCGGAGAGCCGGGACGCATGGGAAGAGGTCGGTGAGTTCTTGAAAATCGTCTACCAGCTCCGCATTGCGCCGGAAGGCAAAGTCGTTAAAAAGGTAAAGAGAAGAAAAAAAGATACGGAAGACAGGGCGAGAGTGAACCTGCTGGCCTTTCTGAAAAGGGAGCTTTCTTAGTATGAAAATAACAGTGATAACAGTGGGAAAAATCAAGGAGAAATACCTTGAGGACGCTATTGCGGAGTACAGCAAAAGACTGAGCCGCTACTGTAAGCTTGAAATTATCCAGGTAGCTGATGAAAAGACACCGGACCGGGCCAGTGAGGTGGTGGAAACGCAGATTAAAGATAAGGAGGGGGAGAGGATTCTCTCTCATATCAAAGACACGGCTTACGTCGTGGCTCTTGCCATAGAAGGCAAAATGATTTCCTCCGAGGAACTGGCGGAACTGATAGATGGTCTGGGAGTCCGGGGAGAGAGCCACATTCAGTTTGTGATTGGAGGTTCCCTGGGCCTGTCGAAAAAAGTGCTGGAGCGGGCTGATTATAAGCTGAGTTTTTCAAGGATGACATTTCCCCATCAGCTGATGCGGGTGATATTGTTGGAGCAGATTTACAGGAGTTACCGGATTGTGAATGGAGAACCGTATCACAAGTAGTGGAGAGAATTAAGATTGGCAGGAGTTTTATTGATAATAAGGTGCCGCTCAATCATCTGTTTTGATGATTTTGCGGCACCTCTTTATTGAAGGCGGTGACCTGTGCGCAGGGCGTGCAGTTATCGTTTATTTTGCTTTGGCAGACGGGAAATATATTCTAAAAATTCCTCGGGAGGCAGGGCTTTGCTGTAATAGTAGCCCTGATAGATGACACAGCCCAGACTCAGAAGCATATCTCTCTGCTCCTCTGTCTCCACAAATTCTGCTATGGTACGGCAGTTCAAATTCTGGGACATCTGAACAATTCCGGATATGATTTCCCGCGTGCTTTTATTGTTGGGGAGCTGGGAGACAAGATTTCCGTCGATTTTGACTTCATTAAAGCAGCCCTCCTGTAGCTGTACCAGCGAGTTGTGTCCCATTCCAAAATCATCCAGGCTGAATTCAAGCCCCTGTTCCTTCATATATTCCATCTTCTTTTTCAATTCGGCAGACAATTCCATAGCGGCCCGTTCCGTAATTTCCAGCACGATATGGATCCGTTCTAAGGGATACTGCCTGACTATTTCCAGCGTTTTATCAAAAAAACCGGGGTCCTGAAGCTGCTTGGGAGAGATATTGATGGAGAGGCAGATATTATTGCTTACTGAATTCTGTATTACCTGGGCATCCAGACATGCCCTGTCCAATAGGCTGTAACCCAGTTCGTTCAGGATGCCGCTCTCATGGGCCAGACGGATCAGAACAGGCGGAGCGATATAACCGGTCACCGGATGATTCCAGCGCAGCAGTGCCTCCATGCCGTGCAGCTCTCCCTGGCTGGAGATCTGGGGCTGGTAGAACAATTGGAGCTGTCCGCGCTTCATGGCGTTGGTTAAGTCCATAGAGAGAGTTTTGGCATAATAGTAGTACGGGTATTTGTGGCTGAGATAAGCAGGAATAACGCCGTCACGTTCTCCCGCCGCCATATCCTGTTCCATCTGGCGGACAGCCTGCTTAAATTTCCCGGTTTCCTGTTTTTCGCTCCGTCTGACAAAAGGCATATAAATAAAGACGCCGACTAAAAGATTGAATAACTGAAGCAGGCTGCCGGAGACGGAGCCTGTGGCCTGATATCCGCTGAGAAGAACCGGGATGGTCCACTCCACAGACTGTGTTACGGCCGGTACAAGCCCTGCCTTGATAGCCGATGCGCTGATCAATGTCAGGATTACCGGAGTCAGGATAAAAGGGATGAGCATTGTAAGATTGAAAATAATCGGAAACCCGAATACGGCAATCTCACTGATATTAAACAGGGCAGAAGGAAGAGCCACAAAGGACATTTTACGGTTGTGGCTCTGCTTTGAAGCAATGTAAAGTGCGAGAACAAAGCTCAGGGCAGTACCGCAGCCGCCGATAAATACAAAGGTGTCCAGGAAGGTTTTTGAAAAAATCTCCGTGGGGATGTGTCCTGCCAGCACAAGAGACTGGTTGATTTCCACATTTTGTTCAAAAAGATGCCTTGAGACAGCCTCCAATGTATTAGTGCCGTGAATGCCCATAAACCATAAAAGGTGTGTCATTACAACATAGAGAAGAATACCGAACAGGTTCCCGCTAATCTTATCAAACAGTTTCAGGAAGAGATAGGAACCGAAATTCGTAATATTACTGCTGTCCCATGCCACACGCAGGACATATCCGGTAACGGCAAAGAACAGGGAGACCAGGATAACGGGGATCAGACACTGGATCGAAATATTAAACAGGTAATCGGCGCCCGTGGTATGCAGCCGTTCGAACCGGTGTCCCAGCTTTAATATTTTATGGAACAGCACGCAGGACAGAAGCGTGATTACCATTGCTGTGAATACCCATTCTGCATTAAAAATGTAGTCACTCTGGTTTTCAATCCCTCCGCAGAAAGCCAGGTAGGAGCAGACCGCGACAATGGGGTACAAAAAAAGCTGATCCGTTTCCGTCAGATGGCCGTAGGAGATACTGATTGTTACAGTCAGAACCAGGGCCAAAGAACCCAGGCTGATTTGATACAGTGTTTCCAGAATCGCCGAAGCAGCGCCATTCATCCAGGTACGGATGAAATCCTGGTAGACGCCGAGAGGAAAATTCGTAAGCAGTAAAGCGAAAGACCCCATTATCAGAAATGGGATGGCAAGGGTCAGTCCATGGCGGACGGCCCGGGCATATATTGTGTTTTGAAAACGTGACATTGCTTGGCGAAGATTCATATTAACCCCTTCAATTTCCAGAAAATGGTAAAAATAATCTAATTACTTGATATGCTTATCATTATATACCAGATAGAAAGATAAGTCATTCCCTATGTTATATTTATTTTGTTGTTTTGTGTTTTAAATTTAACGGCCGACGGTGAAATGACACCGGGATTTAACAAAGGCAGGAGGATGCAGTTGACGATCAAAGGAAAAAGCCATATTATAGGGGATATTGGAGAAACGAGGGCAGAAAACGGCAGGATATAGATATGAATACAGAGATGGAATCAAAATCATTAGTATTATATGACAGAGACATCAGAGAACCGTTGTTTGACTATCTGGAGGAGCGGTTTGGCAAGACCAGGATGTTTGAAGAAAAAATCATTGGACGCTCCCGGGCAGATATCATCATGCTGACGGAACGTCAGCTGATCGGCCTGGAGATAAAGAGTGACGCCGATACATATGAGCGTTTGAAGCGGCAGATACGCGACTACAACAAGTATTGTGACGTCAATTATGTCGTCGTCGGAAAATCACATGAAAAGCATGTGGAGGAACATATTCCTTCCTGGTGGGGAATTATTGTGGTGGAAGCAGAGGGAAAAGAGATGGTTATTAATGAGAAAAAAGCGGCGTCGGAAAACCCTAAAATGAAGCGGGAACTTCAAATTACTCTTTTGTGGCGTCCGGAGCTTCAAAAAATTCTCGCTCTTAATCATCTGCCGGCCTATAAACAGAAGAGTAAAAAATTTGTACACCAGAAACTGATGGAAAAACTGGATTGGGACAGATTGAAACACCAGATGTGCGAAGAGCTGTTTGAGCGGGATTACACTTTATGGGATGAAGAACTGGAAAAGTACCGTGAAGCGGAGAAACGGCATGGGAAATTGGCTGCCCGGAGGACATAGCGGCAGCAGGAGGCCTAAAACAGGACAACAATACTTCTGTAGAAAAGATAAGGTTTTTTGCATCTAATGTTTATGATACAATTAGCAGGGACAAGATATGAGGATAGTTACAGACCGAAACGGTATTATCAGGAGGCATATTTTTATGATGAAATTTATTAAAGCTGCATAGCACGGGCTTATGCAGTAAATGAAAATGAATTGTGTAGCCTTTGCTATATCCGGACAGAAAAATAGTTTGGAGGCGGCGATGCGCTATCAGAAAGCAAATGAGATCTTGCCGAAAGAGCTGGTGGAATTAATTCAGTCTTATATGGACGGAGGATACGTTTATATCCCCAGAAAAGAGGAAAACAGGAAAAGCTGGGGTGAGACTTCCAGTGCCAGAAAAGAAATTCAGGCAAGAAACAGAGAGATATATAAGAAATACCGGCAGGGAATGAAGGTACAGGAGCTGGCGGAACAGTTTTATCTGTCGGAGAAGAGTATCCAGCGAATTGTGCTTCAGGAAAAAAAGCTGGCACAGAGGAATAAGAATTTAAGCTTACATCAGAGTAATGAGAGCGGTGCATCGGATTAACGGATGCACCGTTTTTAGATCTCACAGGGAAATCACAGCCGCAGGACGGTTCCTTCGGCGTATTGTCATTTCTGGCGTGAGAATGAGGTATAGTTCCGGCGCCTGCTGTGTTAAGGTTGTCATCGGAGGAACTTAGAAATGACACGAAAACACAGAATAAAGTGGCTTGTGGTGCCAAAGGAGCTTCCGGCAGTCCTGAGAAGATGTCCGAAGTGCGGTAAAAAAACGGAATATGAAAACAGCGGAAAATTCCGTGTAAACGCCAACGGGAGCCTGCTGGATATATGGCTGATATACCGCTGCGAAAGCTGTGAGACTTCCTGGAACATGGCCGTCTATGAGCGGATTGCGGCAAAGGACCTGGACAGCGGGGAATATATGGGATTTCTGAGCAATGATGCGGCGCTGGCGGCCAGATATGGCAGCAGCCGTGAAGTATTTGCAGCAAACAGGGCGGAGCAGGTGGTGCATGCGGGGGAATACACGGTCCGGGAAACTAAGCTTTCGGAGGTATGTCTCACACAGGAATGGGATGAGACGGAGATTTCTCTGGAGGGAGCCATAAAAATAAGGGTTGATGCATTATTTGCAAGGCAATGGGGAATTTCCAGAAGCAGGGTCAAAGAACTGTGCATCCGGGGACTGCTCCGGGACGGGAACGGGATGGTGGATCCGGGGATGCGGGTGAGGGATGGGCAGTTGTTTTACTCGAGAAATGAATGACACAGGCCCGGGATTGACCGGTTTAACAGGAAGGCAGTCTGTATCTGCGCCGATTTGTTTATGGGGCTGTCGGCTCTTGTTTTTAGTGCATATGTGGTTTTTCGTCACAGGCATTGCGGTTATTCTGATTACAATCGCTGCATTACTGGCAAACAGAAGTGCCGGTGACGGAGTAAATCCTGACTGAAAATGGAGGTGCGGCATAACCGGCTTAAACCGGTCCTGCCGCACCTCCGATGCGTTTAAAATCAAATCCGACTACTGTTTCTTGTATCCGCATTTTGGGCAGATACCGTTTTCATTTAATGCGATGCCGCACAACGGGCACCGGTCGATCTGGTTCTTTGTCTGGAACTCTTCCGAAGCTTTATTAACACCGCTTGAAAAGGTGATTTTTGCAATGTTAAGCTTGTCCTTCAGCAGATCATATACGATCTTGATCATGCCCTCAACGGTCATCGTCTCTTTTGTGACAACCAGCCGGCATTCCGGATAAGCAGTTGCAAGGTCAGTGTGAAAAGCCGGGCCCTTCATCTGATTGTGCGGTGCGCCGTCTTTAATGCCCTGTTCCTCATAAACTTTGAGGATTGCAGGCAGCAGCGGATCGTCCTCTCTCAGAATCAGAGCATGGTCAAAGTTCTTTAAAACGTCCCAGGCTGTTTTCTGGATTTCGTTACAGGGAAAAACCATATTAACGCCGGGTTCTACAGAATCTTCGACTTCAATAGTAAGAATTCCTGTGTGTCCGTGTAAATACTGTGCTTCTCCTTTGAATCCAAAGAATCTGTGTGCGTATTGAAGGTCTAACGTGGTAATACTTCTCATAGTTTGTTCTCCTTTTCTTATTGTAGTGTTTGCAGGGTAACAGTTCAGCCGTGATGTATTCCGCGAGGTGTTTTCGCTGTTTTTTGCGAAAATCCCGAGTTGTGCGGCACGAAACGGCGTTTTTTTGCCGTTTCTGTGCATTATTTATTACGGTTTAGCCGAAGGCTGAACTGTAACTTTGCGGGGTTTCTATACTCCTATATGTATTGACAATGTAATTGTTCCGATATACGGCCATTGTTTTATAGGTATTATTTATTACAGTCCGGGCAGATGCCCTTAAAAATGATATCGTGGCTTGTAAACTCAAACCCATGGGTATTTTTAATTGTTTTCTCCAGATCCTTCATATAGTCCATGTCAACATCAAAGACCTGTCCGCATTTTGTGCATACTACGTGATAATGGTCGGTGCACAGGAAGTCATAGCGGTCGGCACCTCCTGGGATTTCCCTTTTGCGTATCTCACCCAGTTCAGACAATCGCTGCAGATTACGGTATACCGTCCCTCTGCCGATGGTAGGGTGATCTTTGGCAATGGCATTATAAATCTCATCTGCGCTTGCATGCTTCCTCATCTTCTTAACTGTTTCTGAAACTAAAGCGTATTGAATTGTTTGACGTTTTACCATGATTAAAGTCCTTGCTATTAATATTTTGTTCTTGATGAGATTATATCCCAATAAAAACAAAATGTCAATAGAAAAATGAAAAAAATTCCAGAGTGTGATCCTCCGGTTACTGTTCACACGGTTGCGTTACGCGAAGCGTGTTATTGTTCGCAGCACGCCGCTTTTTGGCGGGGTGTGAACAGTAACATCCTCCGCGGAGCGGTTTTTATTTAACAGGAGAACTCTCCTGTTAAATAAAAATAGAGCAGACCATATTTCACGGTCTGCTCAGGCCGGCATCAGCCGGGGGTTCCATATTTTTGGCGCCACCAGATATAAGACATAAGACATGGGACAAATGCGCTTGCCAGCAGCATTGCCACAATGACATAGCCGCTCCATCTGTCAGTTATGGACCAGCCCAAAATCACTGCGGCAGCTCCTGCGGCAAACATGGTTTTGCCTGCGAAACGGTGGGTTCTCAGCCAGATTTCTTCATCGGACAGTGTCCAGGGCGTCTTGATTCCCAGGTAAAAATTACTCTTGATTTTCGGCATGATATTGCCTATAAACATAAACAGGACTCCGATGGCCAGCGTAACAATTTTCCCAACAGAGATATGGCCGGGGAAGAAAGATTCACTCAGCGTAATTCCCAGCATAATGAGCAGGAAAACCTGTAAGAAAACACAAAAGGTGTCATAGTAGGCATTGAATTTCACATAATTTCTTCTGCGCGGATCAATTTGCGGCAGATAATCAAACAGGAATGCCATGAGAGGCAGCAGTCCGCAGCACAGCCAGATTCTGCTTTTCGGGCTGTAGGTGACGGTACCATTAAAGCCCCAGTTCGTGGGAATCTGTTCGGGCAGCCGCGAATACACGGCGGCAGTTATAAGGATGCCGATGGCTGCCAGGGTGTAATTTAAAATTCTCAGTTTCTTACTTTTCATCGGATGTCTCCCCTTTCAATGTTAAAATCCAGTTCATAATATCATCCATAACGGTCGTGTTAAGAGAATAGTAGATATATTTCCCATTTTTTTCGTCGTCAATCAGGCCGGCGGATTTCAGGATAGACAGATGGTGGGAAATGGTTGCCCCCGTCATCTTGAAATGCTCTACAATGTCACCGGCAGCCATCGGGCCGTCCTTCAGCAGGTTGAGAATTTCCCTCCTGGTAGGATCGGATAGCGCTTTAAAGGTATCTCCGAAAGCCATGGCAGCCTCCCTTCTGTTTTGTGGTAATTCGATTCACTGTATCAAAACATTTAGACGTTTAGAAAATCATCTAAATGTATTGTTCCTAAAGGATATCACAAGATATTGTCATTGTCAACATAACAGCTCAAATTAGTATTACCTGTATATTCCAACTGTGAAACTGACCGGTCGGCTTTCAAATATACGCAGTGAGTGTTCTTAAAAATAAAAAAGGATAAAATAAGTCAATAAAATTGATTAAAATCGTACCTTGTGGGGCGGAGAAAAGTATGTTACCATTTACAAAGAAAGTTAAAACTGAATAGAATAAAGCGAAGAAGAGGAAGAGTAATTGTTCTTACGGAAAATACAGAGAGCTGCCGGATGGTGCGAGGCAGCCGGGAAAGTGCAGTGAACTGGCCTCAGAGCGGCCGGCTGAAGGTCTTTTAAAGATTGGGTAGGTACGGACGGAGCTCCCGCCGTAAAAAGGGGAAGGGCATGACAGTGCCGGTAAGTGCATGGCGTATCCGCCGTGAAATAGAGTGGTACCGCGTAAATGATTACATTGCGTCTCTATAAAAATGTCTCAGACAGGCATTTTTATGGAGATTTTTTTATTTAACAGGAACGTCCTCCTGTTAAATAAAAACCGCTCCGCGGAGAATCCCGCGGGCGGGATTTCATTAACAAAACAGGGAGGAACCGAAAATGAATGCAGAAGTAAAATATGGAAAATCTTATTTTATGCCTCCGGTCGTGACCTACGACTGGGTGACGAAGGATTATATTGATAAAGCGCCGATCTGGTGCAGCGTGGATTTGCGCGACGGAAACCAGGCCCTCGTGGAACCGATGGGACTGAGTGAGAAGCTGGAATATTTCAAGATGCTGGTAGAGATCGGGTTTAAAGAAATCGAAGTGGGATTTCCGGCTGCCTCCGACACGGAATACCAGTTTATCAGGGCGCTTATTGAACGGAACATGATTCCGGACGACGTAACGATTCAGGTGCTGACCCAGGCGAGGGAGCATATCATTAAGAAAACGTTCGAGGCGGTAAAAGGGGCGCCGCATGCCATCGTCCATCTCTACAATTCTACTTCCGTTGCACAGCGGGAGCAGGTATTTAAGAAGGATAAGGAAGAGGTCAAGAAAATTGCGGTTGACGGCGCCGTGCTGTTAAAGAGCCTTGCCGATGAGACAGAGGGGAATTTTACATTTGAATACAGCCCGGAAAGCTTTCCGGGAACAGAGGTTGACTATGCGGTAGAGGTGTGCAATGCCGTGCTTGATATCTGGAAACCGTCACCTGACCGAAAGGTGATTATCAACATACCGACCACGGTCCAGATTGCAATGCCTCATGTATTCGCCACTCAAATTGAGTACATTCACAAGAACCTGAAATACAGGGACAGCGTGCTTATCAGCGTTCATCCCCACAATGACAGAGGATGCGGAATCAGTGATGCCGAGATGGGCGTGCTGGCCGGAGCCGACCGGGTGGAGGGCACGCTCTTTGGAAACGGAGAGAGAACCGGTAATGTGGATCTGGTCACAGTTGCAATGAATATGTTCTGTCATGGTGTGGAACCGGGACTTGATTTCAGCCACATAGCCAAAATAAGAGAGACATATGAGATTCTCACAGGCATGAAGGTACATGAGAGAACTCCTTATGCGGGTGATTTGGTATTTACCGCCTTTTCCGGCTCCCATCAGGATGCTATTTCCAAAGGCATGGCCTGGAGGGAGGAAGGAAAGAGCGGGGAACGGTGGGATGTTCCCTATCTGCCCATCGATCCGGCGGATGTGGGCCGTGAGTATGAGTCGGATGTAATCCGTATCAACAGCCAGTCCGGAAAGGGCGGCGTTGCCTTTATACTGAAACAGAATTTCGGAATCGATGTGCCGGATAAGATGAGAGAAGAAGTGGGATATCTGGTGAAAGGCGTCTCCGACAGGAAACATCAGGAACTGGCTCCGGGAGAGATTTACCAGATTTTCGAGGATCACTATGTCTGCCCGCGCAGCGTATTTCATATTGCGGACTACAGCTTTAAACAGGCGGAGGACGGTATTGCGGCCCAGGTAACAATAGAACAGAATAAGGAAAGACGCGTAATTGAGACGACAGGCAACGGACGCCTCGATGCGGTCAGCAATGCAATCAAGCTTTACTTTGGCATCACCTATGAGCTGAATGTTTACGAAGAACATGCGGTGTCAAGAGGGTCTTCCTCAAAGGCGGCCGCCTATGTCGGCATCATGAACCAGGGCAATATGTTCTGGGGCGTTGGAATCGACGAAGATATCATGGCGAGCTCCATTGAAGCACTGGTATCGGCAGCCAACAAACTGGCGGCCAGCCAGAATGTGAAGGAGGGCAGGGAAGAGAGAATTGTCGATATCATGAAATATGTGCAGAACCACTATTATGATGTGACGCTGGAGGATTTGGCCGAGAGCTTCAACCTGTCTAAACCTTATCTTTCCAGATATATCAGGCAGAAATCAGGTATGACTTTCCAGGAGGCGGTCAAGAAAGCCAGGCTTAAACGGGCCAGGAAGATGCTCAAGGAATCAAACCAGACAGTGGAGTCCATTGCGGAAACAGTTGGATATGAGACGGTGGAGCATTTTAACAGGCTGTTTAAAAAGACGTATAACATGACACCGGGGCAGTACCGGTCGCAGAACAGATAGAAAAACAGAGAGAAATTTTCCGGGTTATGAAGCGCATGGTTACTGTTCGCGGAGCCGCGCTTTTCAGCAGGGCCGTGAATAGTAACAGCGCATGAATGCCGGGAAACAGTAAAAAGGGCCTCCCATGATTAAATTCAAAAATCATGGGAGGCCCTTTTTACTGGAGGCAGGAGCGGAAGCTATTGTATAGTGTGCAAAAAGAACTTATAATGAATTTATATAGGACAGGCGGATATATAACAGTTCAGACAACGTGAACTGCTGCGCGGATTGATAATATAACGAAGGGAGGTAACTGTATGGCAGTTGCGGGAGCTTTTATCGTTCCACATCCACCCCTGATTTTACCTGAAATAGGAAGAGGGGAAGAACGGAAAATCCAGAAGACAATTGATTCCTATCGGGAAATTGCAAAAGAGGCGGCTTTGATGGAGCCGGAAACAGTGATAATACTTTCACCGCATTCCGTCATGTACCAGGATTATTTTCATATTTCTCCGGGAACGCGGGCGAAGGGGGATTTCGGACTTTACGGATATCCTGAGCTTCAGATAGGCGGAGTTTATGACACGGAGTTTGTCTCCGAGCTGTGCGGTCTTGCGGAGGATTGGGGAATTGCGGCGGGAACAGAAGGCGGGAGAGGGCGTGAGCTTGATCATGCCACGATGATACCTCTTTATTTTCTGAGAAGAGAGCTTGCAGATTTTAAACTGGTGCGGATTGGACTCTCCGGACAGTCCTTTCATGAGCATTTCAGGCTTGGACAGTGTATCGCTGAGGCGGCGGACAGGCTTGAACGCAGAATCGCAGTTATCGCCAGCGGTGATCTTTCCCATTGCCTGATGGACAGCGGACCCTACGAGTACACGAAGGAAGGGCCGGAATACGATAAAAGGGTGACGGAAGTGATGGCTGGAGGCAATCTTCAAAAGCTGATCGGGTTTTCGGAAGAATTTTGCAAAAATGCGGGTGAGTGCGGGCACCGGGCTTTCTGTATTATGGCGGGGTGCCTGGATGGAAAGGTACTGCGTTCCCGTCTGTTGTCCTATGAGGGACCATTTGGAGTCGGATACGCGGTGGCTTCTTTCCGGGATGCCTATGTGGCTCTGGCCAGGGAGTCCCTGGCATATTACCTGGATACGGGAAGGGAGATGCCTGTCCCGGAGCATCTGCCGGACGTGATGATAAACAGACAGGCCGGGGTTTTTGTGTCTTTGAAGAAGGACGGGGAGCTGAGAGGCTGCATCGGAACCATACAGGGAACCTGTAAGAATATAGCCGGTGAAATTATACGCAATGCAGTCAGTTCTGGGATATACGATCCCAGATTTCCGCAGGTGGAAAAAGGAGAACTGGGGCAGATTATCTGTACGGTTGATGTTCTGGGAGAACCGGAAACGGTTCATTCGGACGAGGAACTGGATGTGAAAAAATACGGGGTCATCGTCAGTCATGGACGTCGCAGAGGCCTGCTGCTGCCGAACCTTGAGGGAATTGACACGGTGGAACAGCAAATATCCATCGCGCTCCGTAAGGCAGGTATTGACGAGGATGAAGCGTATGAGACGGAACGTTTTGAGGTGGTGAGACATTATTGAAAACTGTTTGCAGGGTATGTGCGGGCCGGTGTGCACTGGAAGAGGGGCAGACCGGATTTTGTAAAGTAAGAGTTAACAGGGACGGAATAATTACCAGTAACGCCTACGGAAAAGTGACTTCACTTGCTCTTGATCCGATTGAAAAGAAACCGCTTAATTACTTCTATCCCGGCAGCCGTATTTTATCGGTTGGGAGCTATGGATGTAATTTTGCCTGCCCTTTCTGCCAGAATCATGAAATTTCCATGGCAGGCGAACGAGAAATCATTGACGGGCTGCTTCCGATATACCATCTCAGTCCGGGGGAGGCGGTGAAAATGGCGGCGGAATACGTAAACAGGGGAAATATCGGGATTGCATATACGTACAATGAGCCTCTTATCAATTATGAATATGTGAGGGACTGTGCAATCCCTGCCAGGGAAATGGGATTGAAAAATGTGGTGATCACGAACGGCTCGGTTTCTCTGGAGGTACTTGATGAGGTTTTGCCCTGGATCGACGCTTTTAATATCGATTTAAAAGGGTTTACCGATAATTTTTACAGAATGGTGCATGGGGAACTGGAGGATGTGAAACGGTTCATTGTCCGGGCTGCGGGAAAAAGCCATGTGGAAATTACAACCCTAATCATACCGGGGCTTAACGATACCGAAAGGGAAATAGAGGAAATGGCTGAGTGGATTGCATCGGTCAGGAGGGATATCCCTCTTCATCTGAACCGCTTTTTTCCTCGCTATAAGATGACGGACCGGGAGGCTACGAGTCCGGAGCTGCTGCTTCGGCTGGCCGGTGCCGCCCGGAATCATCTGGAATATGTGCGTGTCGGCAATTGCTGAGGTTTAAAGGCGTAATTGCCCTTTCTTGAACGGCTGCTTACGGTTTATACAATTTATCATAATAGTGGCAGTAAAGCGCTGCCACCGGGTTATGCCCGAGCACACGGTCTTTTGCTATCAGGGTGGTGACAGGCGCTTCGGAATGTTTGTTAAACAGTGCGTCATGGCCGACACAAAGTCCGATTACGATGTTTAAGTCGGTACCTGCCCGGTTGAGGTATCTGGCCTGCAGGACCGGATTGCACATCGGCTCAAAGGTGCCCGGTTTTATCTTATCTTCCTCGGGCAGCCCCATCTCTGTCTTGTCCCGGCTGCCCACCTTACATATCACGCTGACATGGTCGATACCGTTTTTCTTGAGTATTTTGGAAAAGGTTTTGGCTTCGTTAATCAGGCCTGCACAGGTTGCAATTCCCACGCGTTTTGCCCCGATGGCCTTGATGAACAGCACCGTCTCCTCGACTCTTGTCTTTCTGCAGTAATAGTTTCCCTCAATTTTGGCCGAGGCTCTTGCAATCGTTCCGTCGATTGAATCAGATGCGTAGAGGGCGGCAATTTCATCCAGTTCGCCGCTTTCCGTCTGCATCGTTAAACAGAAGGGCGGGTAGTTTCCGTCCTCTTTCCGGCAGCCGGTCAGTCCGCAGTCCGTACAGGTGTATATCTGACCGCTGTTTTTTGGGACTGTGCTCTGTTCCGGACACTGCGCTTTATCTGCCGGTTCATTTTGCTCTTGTGTATTTCCCATCGAAATCCTCCTTTGGCCCGGTACGGGCTTTTTTTCAGTATATAATCAGCGGAGGAGGATGTCAAATAAAGCTATTGTTTGGCGCCCGGCCATTTCGTGCTTTGCCATAAACCGCTTTTATAATATGAGGCTCAGGTATCGATTGACAGGATTTTTCAAATGGATTAAAATAAAAATATCCATTAGAATATAAAATGAATTTTTATATTTATTTCGTGTCAATCGAAAGGAGCAGAGAAAATGTTTGGAAAACAGGATATTATGGAGGCCAGAGAACGGCTGGCACCATACATCTATCAGACTCCGGTACTTCACTTGCAGAATCTCGATGATATTCTGGGATGCCGGGTTTATATCAAACCGGAGTGCATGCAGCGGACTAATTCATTTAAAATCAGAGGCGCGTTAAACAAGATGCTCTCCATGCCGAAAGAGGAGCTGGAGAATGGCGTAGTTGCGGCATCCTCAGGCAACCATGGAAAGGGCGTGGCTTTTGCCGCAAAGCTTCTCGGTGTGAAGGCGACGATAGTCATACCGGATAATGCTCCCCAGGTGAAGGTGGACGGTATAAGGAAGCTGGGGGCTGAGGTGGTTCAGTGTAAGCTGAGTGAGCGCCACATCATTGCCGGACAGCTCAGCGAACGGTATGGCTACACGATTATCCATCCATACGACGATTATCAGATTATAGCCGGACAGGGAACTCTGGGACTTGAGATTGCAGAGCAGCTTCCGGATGTAAATTATGTGGTGGTGCCGATAGGAGGAGGGGGGCTGATTGGCGGCGTGTCTGTGGCGGTTAAATCACAGATTCCAAAGGCTCAGGTAATCGGTGCGGAGCCGTATGTCCTCCGCCGATATGCAATGAGTGTGGAGGCAGGTGAGAGAGTAAATCTGGAAGAACAGAAATCAGTTGCCGACGCGCTGCTGACACAAAAACCGGGGGAACGGAATTACCCGATAGTTACCGGTAATGTGGCAGGTTTCGTGGGTGTTATAGATGAATCGATGCTGAAAGCGATGAAGCTCCTCTTAATGGAAGGGAAAATTCTGGCAGAGCCGTCTTCCTGCATTGGAATCGGCGCGGCACTTCAGGGAGAGCTTCAGAAATGGAACGTGAAGAAATCGGATAAAGTCTGCTTTGTCGTCTCAGGCGGCAATGTGGGACTGGATCAGATAAAAAAACTTGAGGAGGTAGAATTAGAATGAAACAGGTTTTCAACGAAAACAGCCCGTCGGGCCACTACACACCGGGAATGATCAGCAATGGGGTACTCTACATATCAGGCCAGACGTCGGCCGATCCGGCAACCGGCCTTCCGGCTGTGGGGGGCATTGAAGCCGAGACAAAGATGGCTCTGGCCAAGATGGAAAGCGTCCTGAAAGCGGCCGGCTGTGAAAAAGAGGATGTCGTGATGTGCCGGATTTATGTCAGCTCGATGGATTACTGGGGCGATGTGAACAAGGTCTACAGTGAGTTCTTTGGGGAACATAAACCGGCCAGGATCGTCCTTCCGGTGGGCAGGCTGAACAAAGGCTGTCTGTTGGAGCTGGAGGCGACGGCAGAGGTGCATGAATAAGACAGGACGGCCGGTATAAACAGCCGGGGCAGGAGATTAGATGAAGCTGGAAGAAATGGCGGGGACAGTAAATTTATCCAAAAAAGAACAGATGATTTTTGATTATGTGATTCGGCACAGGGAAGAGGCTGCCGTGATGACCGGGGCAGAACTGGCCGAAGCAGCGGGGGTGGGAGACACTACCGTAATCCGGCTTGCCAGGACGCTGGGCTTTGATAGTTTAAAAAGTTTCCGCCGTTTTCTCCAGGAGGAGGCACTGTCGGTAAAGCAGGCGCTGAGCCGTTCGGAGCTTCCCTATGAGAAGATTAAAAATGCCGACTGCCTGGCGTTGGAAGAGATACCGGATGCGGTTCGAAGACAGCACGCCAGCAGGGCCGCATGCGATCAGGTGGCAAACGGTGATGATAAGTATCTGAGAATTGCCGGGATGCTCATTGGGGCAGAAAAAAAATATATTGCGGGCTTTAGAAATACGGCAGGCCTGGCCGATTACTTTACAGCGGTTTTATCCCATGTTCTTGAGAATGTCAGAAATGTCAACCGGAGAGACGGATTTGAGGATGAGGCAATAGACATGGGGGAGAGGGATGTACTGATACTGTTCAGCCTCCCCAGATACTCGGGACATGCGCTTACCGTGGCGGAGATGGCCCGCAGGGCCGGGTGTCCTGTCATTGCATTCACAGACAGTGTTTCTTCTCCTGTCGCTAAAGGTGCCGGAATTACGGTGGTGAACCAGGTGGATTCCTTCAGCTTTGCAAACTCCATAAGTTCCCTGGCGCTTTCGATGGAAATCATCGTGACGCTGGTTGGGAAGCTGAGCGGGGAAAAAGGCCGGAGAAGACTTGAGAAGCTGGATGAATATATGACGAAAACAGGTCTTTATTAATCTTGCCGCACGTAACACAGCCGAATTGGCCCGCAGATAAGCATAACCCCGCAGAAAAACGGCCGGGAGTCTGAAAATAAACTTTTCAGGCTCCCGGCCTTTATGTTATTCAGGTTTGAGATACAGGCTTATAATATCCGTGGGAAAATATTAATTTTATTTAGCCTTCTCAACCTTAGTAACCACGCAGTCGGAATCTCTGTCGGCCGGATCCCCGCCTTCATAGGAAACGATAATTTTATCTCCGTCTTTTATACCGTCCAGGCTCTTTTCGTCATCCAGAGAAAAAACATAGGATTCCCCGTCTTCATCGGAAATGATAGTAAAGATGAAGCCCTTATTCTCTTCCAGCACACCTGTCATCTGTCCGCTCTTTTTAGATTCGGCATCCTTTGCTTCGTCCCCGGCTTCCGTCTGCTCTGCGGCAGTTTCCTCTTTTTCTGTGGAAGCGGCAGTTGTTTCTGCCGATGCGGCTACAGGCGTCTTAGGCGTTTCGTTTTTTTTACCCGCGCAGGCAGTTGCAGTCGATAAGGCGGCAATTGCCAGAATTGATACGATAATTAATTTACTTTTTTTCATGATTATTTCCTCCTCTTTTTGTATTCAGAGGTTAGACGGAGAGAGGAGGAAAAAAGTTTCAACTTCTTTTAATTATTTTTTAACCGCTGATCCAGCATCTCGCAAAGCAACGGAATCTGGGACTCAAATTCCACTGCATACCATCTCGCATTTTCAGCGGAGGCAGTGGCTTCGATGCAGGCCACAACGAAATCAGCCGCGAGGGAGAGGGCATTCCCAAGGCTTAATCCCCTCATCAGGCCGCCCAGAACAGTTGATGAGTATAAATCTCCCGTGCCGTGATAACTCTGCGGACAGTGCCGGGTAAAATAGGAGAATGTATCACCGTTTCGATCAAGGGAAACGACTCCGAGGCGGCCCTTCTCATAACTGACTCCGGTCAGGGCTGCGGTATGGCAGCCCAGCGCCAGCAGTTTCTTAAGCAGCTCATGGATATAGCTTTCATCATAGGAAGTCTTATAAGGCGTTCCGGTAAGCAGGCATGCTTCCGTTATATTCGGAAGAATAATGTCTGCTTTAGCGCAGACCTTTGCCATCTCAGCCGGAAAGCTTTCATCAAAGGCCGGATAGAGCGAGCCGTTATCCGCCATAGCCGGATCCACCAGTATCAGATTATTACCGTCATAAAAACGGTCGAAGAAAGAGCATACTTGCGAGCACTGTTCGGCTGATGCAAGATACCCGGTGTAAACCGCGTCAAACGTAATATTTTCCTGCTTCCATGCATCTGCAATAGGGCCAATCTGATCGGATAAATCTTTGCATGTAAAAGTCTTAAACATGGTGTGGGTGGATAAAACCGCAGTGGGGAGAATACCGCACTCCACACCCATGGCAGATATTACGGGAAGGGCAACTGTGATGGAGCAGCGGCCGACACAGGATATATCCTGAAGTGTAACAATTCGTTTCATAGGCAAACCTCCTGATTCATTCTTAATTGTGTACGACGGAAGCGGAAGAAACATCGTTTCCAGCTCTTATAACCAGCACTATAACAAAAATTGGACTGATTTAAAATAACCAGAATTAGAAATAATAAAGGGGACAGTTGAACGCAGAAGCAGTGCAAATAATGGATAATAATAAAACCATCACTTTGTTATTTGTATAATTACAAAAAACATTGAAATATTTTGAAAAATGACGGAGGGGAGGCCTGCAAGGTGACGGAAAAAAAACGGCGGGGTGATAAGATGGTAGCATGACAAAGGAAAGCAAGCTTGCAGAGAAGGTACTCCTGAATAAATGATTAGAGTTTGGCCGAACGATTACTAATGTGCATATTCAGGAATAAGAGGGTCAGGAAAAAGGAGGATATTTATATGGAAAAGACAGCCGCGACGGGTAAATCATCAAACGGTGCGCTGCTAAAGTTTCTGGTGTTCAGTGTGTTTGGGGTGTTTTTCTTCTTTATCAACGTGAGTATAGGCGGAGTCAGCAAGGTGCCGTTAATTCACCTAATCGATAATGCGAAGGCGGCTCTGGGACTGCCGGCCGGGTATGTCCTGGTTATGGTTATTTCACTGCTGGTGCTGGCGTGCAGCATCTGGGGGCGGACTTCCAATCCTCCCTCCATTATAAAAGAATACTTTGCCAATATCGGCGTATTTAATTCAATCTGTTATCTTCTGGCCGCAATATTCGGCGTGATGGTTGTTTTTGAAATTGGCCCCGCCTGTATTCTGGATCCGGCAGTGGGAACCAGTTCGCTGAAAATAGCGCGCGACGTATTCTTTGCCATTGTAGTTTCCGGCTTTTTCGTAACTACATTGTTGGAATACGGGCTGTTGGAATTTTTTGGAACAATTTTGGAGCCGGTTATGAGGGTGGTATTCAAATTGCCGGGAAAAGCATCGGTGGATGCCCTGACTTCATTTGTCTGCTCACCGGCGGTTGGGGTAATGGTTACAAGCAACCTCTATAAAGGCAATGTTTATACGGCGAAAGAGTCGGTGTCCATTACGACCAGCTTCAGCTTCGTCAGTCTGGGCGCCTACGCGTTTTTAAGCGGCCTGGCCGGTTGTGAGGATTATTATTCCGTTATTATATTGTGCAGCCTGCTTCTGGCATTCGTCGTTGCCGCCATTATGATACGGATTCCGCCCATTTCCAGAAAAGGCGCTACTTTTTATAACGGCTCTGCCCAAACACAGGAACAGAGAAAACCGCAGAAATTCAGTACGGAAATTTTTGTACAGGCATACCGGACGGCGCTTGAGAAGGCCGGAAACACGAAGCCGCAGGCTTTTATAAATGCATTTACGTCATCGATGATTTTTGGCTGCAAGGTGGTTTCTTATGTTATTTCACTGTCGATTATCTGTCTCGTATTGGCAAATTACACGCCTGTTATAACATGGCTCGGGATACCGATCCGGCCGGTTCTGGAGCTGCTGCGGATACCGGATGCACAGACAATCGCGCCTTCCGCCATTGCGGCGTTTGTGGCAATGTCACTCCCCGCTACTTTAATCAGCGGAACCGGAGTGTCGGTTATGGCAGGGTTTTACATCGTGGTTCTCTCCACCTGCCAGGTTATCTTTTTTACGGAAAGCGCAAATGCAATGCTGGATTCGGCAATCCCCGTTAATTTTGCGGATTTGGTAGTGATTTTCCTGGAAAGGACCGTCCTGTTAATTCCGCTGGTGGCTATCGTGACCCATATTGTATTTGGAATGTAGGCCTGCCGGGTAACACCCGGTGAAATATTAAAACAGAGGTGAGGAAATGACAAACGAGGAAATCGAAGAGTTTATGAAAATCAGGCTGGAAGAAGGGCTGCCTGAACCGGAGACGCTGGACGCCGCCGTGCGCAGGGCGCCAAAGAGGGAGGCGAAGCTTTCCCTCGGCGATAAAAAGCTGGCGGTCAAGAATGCGCTCCGTTATATTCCGGAAAAATATCACAGAAAACTGGCGGAGGAATTTTATCAGGAGCTGGAGACGAGAGGGAAAATTTATGGTTACCGTTTCCGCCCGCACGGCCTGATTAAGGCAAAGCCGATCGAAGCATACAGAGGCAGATGCCTGGCCGGCAAGGCAATCCAGCTCATGATTGATAATAATCTGGATTTTGATGTGGCTCTGTATCCCTATGAGCTTGTTACATATGGCGAGACGGGACAGGTGTGCCAGAACTGGATGCAGTACCGCCTGATTAAGAAATATCTGGAGGAGATGGAGGAGGATCAGACGCTGATCGTAAGCTCCGGACATCCTCTCGGTCTTTTTCCTACTGCCCCGGATTCTCCCCGGGTGATTCTGACTAACGCTTTGATGGTCGGAAAATATAATGACAATGACAACTGGAACAGGGCGGCGGCCATCGGCGTATCCAACTATGGCCAGTTCACGGCCGGCGGCTGGTTCTATATCGGCTCCCAGGGAATCGTCCATGGAACTTACTCCACACTCCTTTCGGTTGCCCGGGAAATCCTGCACCACAGCAGTGAGACAATGCTGGAGGGAAGTCTTTTTGTCTCATCCGGTCTCGGCGGGATGAGCGGGGCGCAGGGAAAAGCAGTCGAGATGTGCAACGGGGTTGGAATTATCGCCGAAGTCGATGAATCGAAAATCGAATTGAGACAGCGGCTGGGCTGGGTCAGCCTGAGAGCGGAAAGCTGTGAGGAGGCCTTTAGCCTGGCGGCGGAATGGATAGAGAAAAAGAAACCGATTTCCATTGCCTACCACGGAAATATCGTGGATTTGCTCCAGTATGCGGTGGATCATAACGTACATATTGATTTTATGACGGATCAGACGTCCTGCCATGTCGCTTTCGACGGAGGATATTGTCCCCAGGGGATGACATTTGCCGAGCGGACCAGGATGCTTTCGGAGGATCCGAAGGAGTTTGTACACCGGGTTAAGGCGACAATCCAAAAGCACCATGAGCTGATTGAAACACTGCGTTCCAGGGGCACATTTTTCTTCGATTACGGCAACAGCCTGACAACGACAATGTATGAGACAGGGATTAAGGAGGTCTGCGTAAACGGCGAAAATTCCCTGGATGGATTTATCTATCCATCCTTTGTGGAAGCTTTTCTGGGGCCGAATCTCTTTGATTTGGGATACGGGCCGTTCCGCTGGGTATGCCTCTCCGGCCGGGATGAAGACCTTCATAAAACAGATCTGGCGGCAATGGAGTGTATTGAAAAAGACAGACGATATCAGGACTACGATAATTACATCTGGATACGGGACGCAGAGAAAAATAAGCTGGTAATCGGATCCCAGGCCAGGATTTTATACCAGGATGCCGATACGCGGATGAAAATTGCCCTGAGATTCAACGAGATGGTAAGAAATAAAGAGATCGGCCCCGTCATGATCGGCAGGGACCATATGGATACCGGCGGTACGGATGCTCCTTCCAGGGAAACCTCCAATATCCGGGATGGAAGCAATATTACGGCGGATATGTCGGCTCTCGTATTTGCCGGAGACGCGGCTCTCGGAATGACGCTCATGTCCATGCACAACGGAGGCGGAACCGGAATCGGTAATTCACAGAGCTGCGGCTACGGCCTGCTTCTGGACGGAAGCAGAAGGGCGGACGGAATAATCGAAAGAGCGGTGAACTATGACGTGATGTGCGGAGTGGCAAGGCGAGCCTGGGGACGGAATGAAAATTCGATAGAGACGGTACGGGAACATAAACGCCAAAATGAGATTATTACCCTGCCCTATCTCTGCAGCGACACGCTGATTGACGAGATTATTAAATAGAAAATGAAAGGAACAGAACATGGAGCGGAAACAAAAACCATTGGAAGGGATTACCGTAGTGGAGCTGGCGATGTTTGTCGCCGCTCCCAGCGCTGCCAGAATGCTGGCGGACTGGGGGGCTACAGTAATAAAAATAGAGTCTCCTAAAGGAGACCCGATGCGTTTCATGGGCAAGCTGGTATCCATGCCGATTGACGATGAGAGAGAGAATCCTGCATATGATCAACAGAATTCGGGAAAGAAGGGCATTGTTTTAAACCTCAAGTCTGAAAAAGGCCGGGAAGTGATGCACCGGCTGCTGGAAAAGGCCGACGTCTTTATAACGAACAACCGACAGGATGCGCTGAAGCGTATGGGGCTTTCCTATGAGCAATTGTCGGGAAGATATCCGTCTCTTGTTTACGGACAGGTATCGGGATATGGCGAAACGGGGCCGGATAAGGACAAGCCGGGATATGATTTTACCGCTTATTATGCGAGAGGAGGAATCAGCGGCACTCTGTATGAGAAAGGTACTTCCCCGCTTCTGACGGTAGCCGGTTTCGGTGATACGCAGGTGGGCCTCTGTCTGGCCTCCGGAGTCTGCGCCGCCCTGGTGAAGGCAAAGCAGACGGGACAGGGAGAGAAAGTAAGCGTTAGCCTTTACCAGACTGCCGTTTTCTGTATGGAGCATCTGATAGCCTCCGCACAGTACGGGAATAACCCATATCCCAGAAGCAGGATGGATCTTGCCAATCCGCTTCAGAATGCCTATGAGACAAAGGACGGAAGATGGCTCCAGGGAGCGGTGAACGATTTCGACAACCGCATTCGGGAGGTGCTTCATCTGATTGGCCGTGATGACCTGGCAGAGAATGAAGAATTCTGTCATTTTGAGCGGATCAGCACCCACTCCAGGGATTTGATCGTTGAACTTGATAAGACGTTCAGGGAAAAAAACATTGATGAATGGCTTGAGATATTTACGGCCGCAGATCTGCCCTTTGACAAAGAGGCGGTGTGGGAGGAGATTTTAACGGATCCACAGGCCTGGGCGGAGAATATCCTCTGCCATGTGGGGGGATATCCGGAGCGGGAGGACATGGGCACAGACAGGATTCTGGTCCGGACGCCGGTTAAATTCCGGGAGGCAGGCCTTTGCGAGTACCGGAAAGGGCCTAAGATAGGGGAACATACGGAGGAAGTGCTTAAGGAGCTGGGATATTCCCGGAATGAAATAGATTGTATGGAGGCGGAACAGGCTGTTAAGGCCTATGCGGGGCCGGATATTTAAAGAAAACGCAGGTGGAAAATATGAGTGCAAAGCATCTTTTAAATGAACTGCTGGATCGTCATTACGGCGAGGCGTGGAAGGCCAGGAAGGAGGGGCGCCCGGTGGGCTGGGCATCATCAAACTTTCCCCAGGAGTTTCTGGAGACAATGGGGCTGACAGTCTGTTATCCTGAAAACCACTCCACGTCGCTGTCGGCAAAGCATGAATCCATGGATATGATTGAGAGGACGGAAAAGCTGGGGTACAGCAATGATATCTGCGGCTACGCACGTGTCAATCTGGGGTATCTGGAGGATGGGCAGTGTGAAAGCCTGAATATGCCCCTGCCCGATTTTGTGGTGTGTACAAATAATATCTGTACGGAGATGATCAAATGGTTTGAGAATATTGCTAAAAAATGCGGTATACCAATGATAGTCTATGATATTCCGTACAATACCGAATATGAAGTCAGCCGGTCGCGGCTGGACTATATGAAAGCGCAGATTCCGGAGCTGATAAAAAGTTTGGAACAGATAGCCGGAAAAAAATGGGATTGGGAACGGTTTAAGGAAGTGATGGCAGTTTCAAATGAGTGCGGCCGTCAGTGGAGAAGGGCTTCCGCTTATTTTGAGTCGGATCCAAGTCCGGTTAACGGATTTGAGATGTTTAACTATATGGCCCTCATGGTCTGTGCGAGAGGCAGAAAAGACACGGTGGAGGCGATCAGGATGCTGGCCGATGAGATGGAGGAACGGTGCAGAAAAGGTGAGACCACCTTCAGGGGAGAACCCAGGCACCGCATTATGATGGAAGGCATTGCCTGCTGGCCCCATCTGCAGCATAACTACCAGACGCTCAAGAATCAGGGATGCAATCTGTGCGGCACGGTTTACACCGAGACATGGGGAAGAATGTACGGCAGCCTGGATGAAATGCTGCTGTCCTACAGCGTGGTTCTCGACAATACGAATCTGGAGCGATCCTGTGACAGAAGAGTCAATCTTGCCAGGAGAACTCGGTGCAACGGCGTGGTAATGCATCTGAACCGGAGCTGTAAGGCCTGGGACGGAATCCTTTTTGAGATGGAGCGGAAAATCAGGGAGGAAACAGGGCTGCCCACCATGATGTACGACGGTGATCAGTCCGATCCCAGGTGTTATGCCAAACAGCAGTATGAGACGCGAGTGGAAGGTCTGTGTGAGATTATGGATGAGAGAGAGGCCGCACGGAAATCCGGGATTGACGGTGCGGATAAAGATAAAGGAGATATCTAGTATGAGTGAGCTTGATAAGCTGATTTCGGAGCTTGCGGCAACCGCCCGAAACACTCGCGAGGCCGTCAGAAAGGCGAAGGAGGAAACAGGGAAAGAGGCAGCTGGCTGTTTCCTGGGATTTGGACCGGAGGAGCTGGCCGATGCCGCCGGTCTGCTGCCTGTATCAGTATGGGGGGACGACAGGGAGATAGAGAAGGCCCGGCGGTATTATCCGGCATTTTTCTGTGCCCCGGTCCAGCAGATGTTAGAGCAGGCCATGGGGGGAGAATATGACGGGCTGCTAAGCGCAATGATAATGCCGGTTTACTGTGACGCCCTCCGCTCGGCCGGACAAAATTTCAAGACCGCCGTACCGCATATTCCGGTAATACCGGTTGTCTATCCTGCGAACAGGAAGGGGCGTTCCGGCAGGGAGTTTCTGGCCTCGGAATACAGAAGCGCCGGGAAGGCCCTTGAGAAAATAACAGGAAAAAAGATTACGGAGAAAGCGCTGCAGGATTCGATAGAAGTATACAACCGGTACAGGAGCGCGATGAGGGAATTTGTAAAAGAGGCGTCCGGGCACCCGGATATAATCACACCGTATCTGCGGCATATGCTCATCAAGGCGGCAGGCTGCCAGGATAAGCGAATTTATACTGAAAAAATCGGGCGTTTAACCAGGCTTTTGAAGAAGGAACCGGTGAGGGATTGGAATGGAAACAAGGTGATTCTGACCGGAATCCTGCTGGAATCAGAACAGATTCTGAAAAAGATGGAAAGCCATAACCTGGCGGTGCTGTCCGACTATCTGCTGCAGGAATCCCTGCAATTCCAGACAGACGCGCCGGTGGAGGGGAAGGATTCATTTTACAGGCTGGCATGCCGGTTTGCCGACCTTAAATTCTGTTCCGTTGCGATGGACCCGGAGAAAAGCAGAATCAGCAGGCTGTGTGAAGAGGCAATTGAAAATCAGGCAGGAGTGATTGTCTGTATCCCGTCCTTCTGCGATCCGGAGGAATACGATTACCCGCTGATGAGACAGGCTTTGGATGAAAAAGGAATCAAACATATCTGTCTGGAGCTGAATACCTCCTTCGTCAGTTCACAGGCGGAGACGCTGCTGCAGACATTTGCAGAGATGGAAAGGGGGAGAGAAAAGTGATTGAATCTGAAAAATACAGGCTCATACGCAGAGCAGTCAGGGAATTTGCAAAACAGGAGGTGGCCCCTCTGGCAGAGTCGATAGAGGAGACGGGACGGATACCAAAGGAGCTTTACCGGAAGATGGCGCAGAACCAGTATTTTGGCGTAACAATTCCGGAGGAATACGGCGGCTGCGGCGCAGGATACGTGGCCATGGCGATTGTCATGGAGGAGCTGGCCAGGGCCAGCGTATCGGCCACGCTCTATGTGACGTCTCCCAACACTCTTTTGGGGCTTCCCATCCTGAATTACGGCACGGAGGAACAGAAAGAAAAATACCTCGTTCCGGTTATGAAGGGCGAGAAGGAGGGAACGTTTGCACTGACGGAACCGTCGGCAGGCTCTGACGCCGCCACCCAGAACACCATTGCCAGGAAAGACGGGGATTATTATATTATTAACGGAAGAAAGGCCTTTATCACGGCGGCGCCGCTCTGTGATTTTGCCGTTGTATTCGCAGCCACGGATGTGTCGCTGGGAGCCAGGGGAATCACGGCATTTATAATAGAGAGGGATACACCGGGCTATTCGGTGGGACAGCCGGAGAGGAAGATGGGAGTAAACGGCTCACCTACAGCCGATATTATCCTGGAAAATGTAAAGGTACATAAGAGCCAAATCCTGGGAGAAGAGGGAAAGGCATTTCAGATGGCGATGAAGACGCTGGATTCCGGCCGTCTCGTGGTTGCCGCCCAGTGCCTCGGCATAGCGGAGGCGGCTATGAAGGAGGCGGTGGGATACGTCAGGCAGAGAAGGCAGTTCGGCGCGGCATTGTCGGAATTCCAGGGGATTCAGTTCATGCTGGCCGATATGGAGACGAAATTATGCTGTGCGCGCGCGTTGATTTATGACGCGGCTGAGAAGAAGGATGCCGGTATGAATATCACAAAGGAAGCGGCGGCAGCCAAGTATTTTGCATCCGAAATGTGCAATGAGATAGCGGCAAAGGCTCTTCAGCTTCATGGCGCTTACGGCTATATGAAGGATTATCCGATAGAAAGGATTTTCAGGGACGCCAGAGTGACGACGATCTATGAGGGGACCTCCCAGATTCTCCAGACCGTGATTGCGAAGCAGGTATTAAAGGGCCGATAGAGGGGCAATGACATTTGGGGCGGATTGCGGACGACAGACCGTAATGATAATACAGGAGGTTGCGGATATGAAAATAGCAGTTTGTATTAAGCAGGTTCCGGATACGGACGATGTAAAGATAGACAGGAAAACGGGGACCCTGAAAAGAAGTGAGGTTTCCGGAATTCTGAATCCGGAGGATATGAGCGCCGTCAGGATGGCGGCGGCCCTTCGAAGAGAGATGGAAAAGAAGGGCGAAAAATCATCCCTTACGGCAATAACAATGGGACCTCCGGCCGCGTCGGAGGTTCTTAGAGAGGCAATGGCATGCGGGGCGGATGAGGGAATCTTGTTGTGTGACCGGGCATTTGCCGGAGGGGATACCTTTGCTACCTCTCTGGTATTGGCGGAGGCGGTGAAAAAAGCGGGAGGTTTCTCCGTCATATTTACCGGAAGACAGACCACGGACGGTGAAACGGGCCACGTGGGGCCGCAGCTGGCAGAACATCTTGGAATTGGGCAGCTCACCCTGGTAAAACGGGTAAACTGGAACGGCAGGCTAACGGCCGTGCGCAGGTTCGAGGGATGTCTTCAGACCGTGGAGTGTGACACCCCGGCTGTTATTGTCTGTTCCGGGGAGGAGAGCGCGTTTGAGAGCATTCCAATCGGGGCAATCTGTAAAGCCTGCGAAAAGCAGCTCATCATATGGGACTGCGGACAGCTTGGGCTTCTGCCGGAGGAGATTGGACTTTGCGGTTCCAGGACCGCCGTGCGCAGGACCTTCCTGCCGCAAAGCGCGCCGAAGGGGCGTATGCTTGAGGGGAATATGGAGGAGATGGCGCAGACTCTCGCGAACGAGCTGAGAAAGAGGGTGAATCAGAAATGACAGAGGAATTAAAAGGGCAGGATCAGAAAAGAGGCATCCAGGTTCATGATAAAGACAGAGGGGGAATATGGATTTATGCGCAGACACAGGGGGAAGGACTGCACCCGGTAGTCATTGAACTTCTGGGAGAGGGAAGAAAACTGGCCGACCGGTTGGCACGGCCTCTCTGCGCCGTTCTGGTGGGAGAGCATGAAGCGCTGGCACAGGAGCTGTTTGAATATGGGGCAGATGAAGTATGCCTGTTCCGGCACAGTCTGCTGCAGCAGTATTCAACGGACGGATATACAAAAGCAGTGGCAACGATGGTACAGGAAAATCGGCCCTATGCTCTGCTGTTCGGCGGAACGGATGAGGGCAGGGATCTGGCTCCGAGAGTGGCGGCGAGAACCAGAACCGGGCTGACGGTGGACTGTACGGAGTTCAGAATAGATGAAGAAAATCAGATGTGCCAAATCCGCCCGGCATTTGGAAGCCGTCTGATGGCGGAAATAGTGACGGTTGGAGGAAGCGCGGCAATGTGCACGGTCCGGCCCGGTATGTTCGAGCCGGCCGTACGTAAAGCCGGCAGAAAGGGGAGGCTGAGCCGGGCCTGTTTAGAGCTATCCCCGGAAGAAATCCGAACAAAGACAGTATCCTCCGTCAGAGAGGAGGAAGGGCCAAAAGCTCTGGAAACTTCGGGAACGGTTGTTGCCGGAGGAATGGGAATAGGAGACAGGGAGGGATTTGAACTGCTTGATGAGCTGGCCGGATTGTTCGGGGGTACAACGGGAGGAACCAGGCCTGCGGCGGCGAGCGGCTTAATACCCCATGAAAGGATGATAGGGCAGACCGGCCGGGTCATTGCGCCGGAGCTTTATATTGCCTGCGGAATTTCAGGCGCCGTTCAGCATTTACTTGGAGTGGGCAAAGCTAAATGCATTGTAGCTGTCAACAATAATCCGGACGCGCCGATTTTTGAAGCAGCAGATTACGGCATTGTTGCAGATTACAGGGAATTTATTCCAAAATTGCTGAAAGAGCTGAAAAAAACGGACGGGAATAGTAATATATAGATAAATTGAAATGGGCAAAGGGCGTGAATAGGATGAAAGTGGAAGTGCATTTTCTGGGGCAGCCGGAAATATTGATTGATCATGTGAGACTTACAATAACGCAGAAGAAAATTGAGGCAATGCTGCTCTACATTCTTTTCAACGGAACTTGTACGAGAGACGAACTGGTAGCTATTTTCTGGTGTGACTGCGATGAGGAAGGTGCAAGGGGAAATCTGCGCAACAGCCTGTATAAAATAAGAAATCTGATTGGGAAAGACTTCCTGCTTACCGGCGGGAGGTCTTATATCAGTTTAAACCCTAAAGTTGAAATCTTCAGGGATACGGATTTATTTATTATGGAAAACAGCGAACAGAGGCTGCTGGAATTAAACCGATTCTGCTTTCTTGACAAATACTATCTGAAGAACTGTCCGGGGTTTGAAGAATGGGTATGCAGCATGCAGAACACCTATGAACGGCTGCTGAGGGAGAGACTTCTTCCTGCAATGCGTGGAAGCTTCAAAAAAGGTGATCACGTGATGGCGGAAAAATATGCGGAGTATATTTTAAGGTTTGATATTCATAATGAAGAGGCGGTATATACTCTGATTAAAATATGCGGACAGAATGGCGAATATAATAAAGCCGTTTACGCGTATACCCAGTATTCAGAGCGGCTGTACCAGGATATGCACCTGGAACCGGGAGCCGGGGTAAAAAAGGAATATGAAGATGTGATGCGGATGAAGACGGAGCTTAGGAGGAACACATCCAAGGGGCCGTTTTATCTGGGCCATATCAGGGCACTGGCCGCCCTGCAGGAGGAATACTCCAAATACAGGCAGGGGTTTCCCTATGACTCCTGTATTATCTGCGGGGAGGAGGGGATGGATAAAGAGGAGGTCTGGTGGAAATTCACGAAGGAGTATAACGCCAGGGATGTGATAAAAATCCATTTAAAAAGTACGGATGTGTCCGTCGATTACTATGCAATAAGGGAACTCATTGCCCAGACAGCAAAATGGCTGAAGATGCAGCCGGATGATTTGATGGCAGGCAGCCCCGGGGAAAATGCGGATTTGTATTTTATGAACCTCGTAGGAAAGCTGGCCCGGAAAGCGAAAAGCGCCAGGAACCACTGTATCATGAGAATCGATAATCTGGAATATGCGGATCAAAAGAGTCTGTGCCTGATACTGGGCTGTCTGCTGGAATATCTCAAGAGTGAAATTTTTATAATGGCCGGATTTCCTTTAAACTTCCAGATGAATTTTAATCAATACGCCCGGGAGAGGGACAAGGCAGGACTCCGCCTTATCTGCCTGGAACCGTTAAAGGAAGGCGAATGCTCCAGGTATTTGAAGGAATGCTTTCCGGACGGCCGGACCTTTCAACAGGAAGAAAAGGAGATATACCGCTATACCGCAGGCAATCTGCTGATGCTGCGGGAGGTGGCCGCCAATATTGTAAAGGGGGAGGAGAATGTTTATGCGATGAGTCCCAAGGCGCAATGCCAGTTCTTCAGCCTGCTTGAGAATTTCAGCAGGGAGGAACAGGAGTATCTGGAATATCTGGCGGTAATGGAAAACGGCGTGGAGGTTTCTGTTTTATGTGAGATGTTACAGGTGAAGGCCGTTCATGCAATCCGCTGCCTGCTCCGGCTTCTGAACAGCGGCATATTGGAGGAAATAAACCAGAAAGGCCATGAAAGGCTGAGAATCAAATCTAAAATGCTGAGAGACATCATTTACAGCCGTACAGCCGCATTCAAGAAAAATGAACTGCACCGGATGGCACAGCAATATTATGAATCGGCCAGGGCACAGGGCCGGATTCAGTATGATTTGTTTGTGCTGTCTGAGCTGAAATATCATTCCGCACAGGCCGGGAGAGTAGACGATGCGCTGTATTATAACGTTTATTATCTCAGATATATATTAGATTACTATGATGAATTCTTCCCGGCCGTACCCCATGATGTGGAGTATCTCCAGACTTTTACTGTCTCAAGGAAAGAGATTTATCAGACGCTGGATACGTTTCAGAACTGCTACGATATGATGGAGGGGGACATGGATGCTGGGAGGTGCTACGAACTCCAGATGGAAATTTATTACCTGAAGGGAAGGACACTGAACCGGGATGGGAAAAGAGAGAAAGGACTTATATATGCGGAAAAACTGATCGGGCTGGCCGGCAGGGCGGGAGATGAGAGAATGCTGCTTTATGGGTATATTGAAGCGCTCTGTTACGGGGTGAAGGCGGAAGACTCCGCTCTGATGAAGCGTTATCTCTGTCTGGTAAAAGAGATGAAGAATCTTTCTTATTATCAGCCGGAATACGGGTCAATCCTGCGGCTTGAGAGCTATTGCCATATTCTGGACGGGGAATATGAAACAGCGGAGGAACTGCTGAACAAATCAATTGAAATTTTCAGCCGGCCACGGCTTAAAAACACCTATTTTTATCCTGCGGCCGGAGCGTATGATTATCTGGCAATTACATACAGATGCCGCGGTCAGTACGATAAAGCGCTGGAAGCCATAGAGGAAGCGCTGCGGCTCTGTAAGACCAGAGGAAGCAGAAAAGGCCTGGATCTGTTTTATGAAGATTACGCCTATATTCTCTTCCTGCAGGGAAGAATGGAGGAGGCGGAAAAATTTTTCTGTATCAGCGCCCGGATATATGATGAATTCGGGACTTACTGGCTGCGCTCCATCGGTGAAAGCTGCATGGCAATGATCCATCTAGAGAAAAAAGAGGAAAAGGAGGCGCTGGAGCATTTCAGGAGGGCCGAAATTTTCAGTAAAAAGGAAAAGACAAAGGAAGAGCTGGAAGTTCTGGAAATAGCCAGAGGAAAGCTTAAAAAAGCGAAGGTGCTGGCATAGAGGCAGGGAGAATTCAAATTTTGGATTCTCCCTGTTTTGCATTTGCAGCGGACAGCCGCCTGGAATGGCTTGTCATATTTTTTTTACCATCACATATATTGAGGTAAAAGGAGGCGGACAGGATGGAGAACAAAGACAGGCTGTTTCAGATTTTTTCAAAAAAGCTCAGAGGAGTGCTGGGAACGCTTGATGTGGAGCCGGAGGGTCTTGAGGAAATCCGCATGCGGATCGGCGCTCCGCTTTTTATCATTTATAAAAACAGGGAATATACGGTGACAGAGGAAGGAACACTCAAAGAACCGCCTGGAATATGGAAAAAAGACGATAAAGAGAAGTGCTGTCATATAACACGCGAAGACTTGGAGGAGACGCTTCAATGTGCGGTACGCTATTCCTTATATGCCTATGAGGAGGAGCTGAAACAGGGATTCATCACGGTTGCGGGAGGACATAGAATCGGAGTCGCAGGACGGGTGATTTTGGATAAAGGAACCGTGAAGACGATTCAGCCTGTTACATTCCTGAATATCCGTTTATCCCATCAGGTCAGGGGATGCGCGGATAAAATCATGCCTTATCTGTATGATGATAAGACGGGAGAATTTTTACATACGCTTATCATCTCACCGCCCAGATGCGGTAAAACAACGCTCCTGCGCGACATTGTCCGGCAGGCCTCCGACGGCGGAAGCTCAGGAAAACGTGTCAGGGCAGGAAAAACAGTGGGAGTCGTTGATGAACGTTCTGAAATTGGAGCCTGCTTCCAGGGGATACCCCAAAATGACGTGGGTCTGCGGACCGATATACTGGACTGCTGTCCAAAAGCCGCCGGCATGATGATGCTGATACGTTCCATGGCGCCTGATGTGGTTGCGGTGGATGAGATCGGCGGGGACCCGGATTTGGAGGCGCTGCGCTGCGTGATGAACTGCGGCTGCCGGATTCTTGCAACGGTACATGGAACTTCAATGGAGGACATCCGGAACAAACCGGGATTTTGCAGGTTTCTGGAGGAAGATATCTTTGAACGGTATGTGATTCTGGGAAATAAGGCGGGACCGGGAACCGTTCTTGATATCTGCGACGGACGGGGAAGGAGTCTTTTATGTGGCTGAAAACGTTGGGACTGATACTGGTGATAGCTTCCTGCAGCGGTATCGGCGCTGAAGCGGTCCACCGCCTGCGTGAGCGGCTGAGGCTCCTTGAAACGCTCCGGAGAATGGCATCCCATATGAAAGGGGAAATTTTGTACGCTAATGTCCCGCTGGCCGAAGCGCTTTACAGAACAGGGAAACGAAATAAAGGCGCTGCCGGTGAACTGTTCATCGCGATTGCAACAGAGCTGGAACAGGAGACGGGAGAGAGCTTTGAAGCAGTCTGGAGAGCAAAAGCGGGGAAGTTTGCCGCCGGCAGCGTACTTAATAAGAAGGAACAGGAACAGCTCCTGCGGTTTGGGGAAAGCCTGGGGTACCTGGATCGTGATATGCAGGAAAAGGCAATCTTATTTTATCTGGAAGATTTGGAGCATTCCATAGAGACGCTGAGAAAAGAGGAGCCGGAAAAAAGCCGCCTGTTCTTTGGAATGGGTATCCTGTCCGGGCTATTTCTGGCAGTGGTGCTGATATGATAGAACGAATAGATGCAGGAGGATTTTACATATGGGGGTAAGTTTGATTTTCAGGATAGCGGCAGTGGGAATACTGGTGTCGGTCATCTGCCAGATACTGAAGCACAGCGGCAGGGAAGAGCAGGCCTTTCTCACCAGCCTGGCGGGGCTGGTTCTGGTGCTGTTCTGGATGATACCGTACATCTATCAGCTGTTTGAGACGATGAAAGAGCTGTTTGCGCTGTAGCCGTCTGATTCGGGGAGCAGAGCGACGGGAAGCGGAGAATGAAAGAAGGGAAGGTGCGGTTATGTCGATTATTACGGCATCAGTACTGGGGCTGGCGGCCGTGCTTCTGGCCGTTCAGTTCAAAAGCAAGGGCGGTGAGTATGGAACCTACCTGATTATGGCGGCCGGGCTGATTCTGTTCTTTTACGGGACAGGCAAGATGCAGATCATTATCGATACGGCTCATCAGATACAAAGCTATATTCATATAAATAGTGTCTACCTGACCACGCTTTTGAAAATGGCCGGAATTACTTACATAGCGGAGTTTGCTTCCGGCATCTGCAAGGACGCAGGATATGGGGCAATAGGGACACAGATAGAAATATTTGCCAAGCTGTCAATCCTGGCCGTCAGTATGCCGGTACTGCTGGCATTGCTTGAGACACTTCGGGATTTCCTGGCCTGACAGAACGCGGCAGATAGGCAGAAAGGCGGATTGTATTTCTCTATGGCGGATGCAGTAAAAGAAAAATATGGAAAAATAAGAAAGTATATTAAAAAATTTATTCCCATCCTGTTTGCCACTGCCATAATTTTTCCGGGCTTTTATTTTCAGGCAGCGGCGGCGGAAGAGGAGCAGGGGGAAACGAAGAGCTGTGAAGCAGAGGCAGATAACCTGCTCAATGATTTTGATCTGGCGGCAATCGAGAATTTTATGAATGAGGAGAGTGGAAACGGCTCATTTTCTTTTACATTTAAAGAGCTGATTAAGGAGCTGATAAAGGGCAACTTTTCGGAAGTTTTCCATGAGTGTCTGCTGACGTTACGGGACAGCCTGTTTGGTGAAATTACGAAGAACGGAAAATGGATCGGCCAGGTTTTGATATTAGGGCTGATAGGGGCGGTATTTGCTAACTTTTCCAGTATATTTTCCAACAGCCAGATTGCTGAGACGGGATTTTATGTAACCTATCTTCTGATGTTTACCTTTCTGGCATCCAGCTTTCTGACAGGGATTTCGATAACAAAGGAACTTCTTTCACATATTATTGAATTTATGCGGGCGTTGGTCCCGACCTATTTTCTGGCGGTTTCCTTTGCCGGGGGCAGTATTACTTCGGCGGCAGGATACGGATGGATGCTTTTTTCCATCAGCATAGTGGAATGGCTGGTGCTGAGGCTGCTGATGCCGCTCCTTCGGATTTATATCCTGTTTGTCCTTGCAGGTCATATGGTGAAAGAAGACATTTTTTCCAAAATGACGGATCTGTTGGACAGTTCCATCCGGTGGGGACTTAAAACCATGATGGGGGTGGTGCTGGGCTTTCATCTGCTCCAGAATCTGGTGACGCCGTATGCCGATGCCCTGAAGAATACATCCCTGCAGCGGTTCGTCAGTGTTATCCCGGGGCTGGGACAGGGGGCGGCGGCCGTATCACAGATGGTCATGGGAACCGGAGTGCTGATTAAAAACAGTATCGGAGCAGGAGCCGTAATTATACTGGTACTGATATCGGCCATACCCCTGCTGAAGCTGGTAATTCTCTGCCTGTTCTATCAGGGGGCGGCAGCACTTCTGCAGCCGGTCTGTGATAAAAGAATGGTGGCCTGCATCAGCGAGGTTGGAAATGGCTGCCGTCTGCTGCTTTCGATGGCCGGTGCCGCACTCCTACTGTTTGGCGTCTCGCTGGCAATTATATGTACGGCGGCCAACGCCACCTATTTTGCAGGTTAAAGGGGGGCAGAGAGATGGAAGGAATATACCGCTGGGTCAGTAATATCGTATACTACCTGATATTTGTGACAATTATTACAAATCTTCTGCCGGCTGGAAAGTATGAAAAATACCTCAGGCTGTTTGCCGGCTGCATCCTGATACTTCTGGTTCTCCAGCCTCTGACCGGGGGGCTGAGGCTGGATGAAAAAATCAATGCAATTTTCCGGTCCGTCTCCTTTGAGAATGAAGCGGGCGAACTGAAAGGCCGGCTCGATGAGATGGAACAGAAAAGGCTGGACCGGGTGATTGGCCGGTATGAGGAAGCGGCGGAGGATGAGCTGCTCCGGCTGGCAAGAGAGGAAGGGCTTGAGGCGGCGGAGGCTTCCGTTGTGATAGAACAGGACAGCAGGAACCCTGATTTTGGAAAAGTGAAAAAAATCGTGCTGAAATTCAGGAAAGAAGATGAGGCTGAAAGCGCTCCCGCCAATTCAGGGGCCGGAGGCGGCGTGGACCGGATTACGCTGGAAGAGGTGGAGAAAGTGTCGGTACGGCTGGATAAAAAAAGTGCGGAGGGAGAGGGCGCAGAGGCGGAAGAAGTACGCAAAGAAAAACGTGACAAGGAGAATGCCGCGCCTGCTGCGGGAAAAGTTATTGCACAGCAGGAACCGTATGGGCGGGATTCGGAAGCGATCAGGCAGTTCAGACGGACGATAGCCGGTTATTATCAGATGGAGGAAGAAAATGTGGAAATCGGGCTGGAAGATTAATAAAGACTGGGTGAAGGGAAAAGAAAAATGGATGCTTCTGCTGGTGTGTGGACTGATTCTTCTGATTCTGTCATTTCCGCCGGGGAGCAAAAAAGACAAAGAGGAAGAGGCGGGGTCTCCGGTCGTCCAGGGGCAGCTGGTGCCGGAGGCAAAAGAAGGAGATTCGGACTCGCAGACGGCGGCCGGGAAAATATCTGGGACGCAGGAGGATGAGGAGAGGAGATACGAAAAAGAGATGGAACAGCGTGTGAAGGATATTCTTAAAAACGTGGATGGAGTGGGAGAGGTTGACGTGATGCTTACGCTAAAGTCATCCAAAGAAAAGGTTCTCCATGTAGACAGGGACAGGAGCCGTTCCACCACGGAGGAAAAAGACAGCGCGGGCGGTACCAGAAAATCACAGACAGAGGAGATGAAAGAGTCGTCACTGACGACAGGAACGTCGGGAACTCAGGAGCCGGTAATTGAAAAAGAATTGCAGCCTGAAATAGAAGGAATCATCATCAGCGCCCGGGGCGGAGGCAGCGCTCAGGTAAAAGCAGAAATTTCCGAAGCAATGGAAGCATTATTTGGGCTCCCGGCACATAAAATAAAAGTATTAAAGCGGGTGGAATAAAGGAGCATAAAGTTATGAAGATGAAAAGAATCTTTAGGAGAAACCAGATAATCATTACCACACTTGCCATCATGATTGCAGCAGCAGGGTACCTGAATTATTCAGGAAAGAAAGAAGTAGCGGGCGGAGACGTCTATGAGGCCGGGGTGACAGAGATTTCCGATGAGGATATATTGGCAGAGAACCAGGCTGTATCGGGCGGAGCTGCCGGCCAGAATGCTGAAAATGTGTCATCCGGTGATGTGAACGGAGATGGCGGACAGTTACAGGAGATTGCAAGTCTCGACGATCCGAACGAGGGTGACAGCGCCCTTACCGGTTCCGATCAGGCAGACGGAAGCTCATCCATCGACAATCCGGGAGAAGCCGTACTGACCGGCGGAACCAGCGTAACGGATTACATAGCCAATGTCCAGCTGAACAGGGAGCAGGTTCGCGCAAAGAGCAAAGAGACATTGATGAGCATAATTAATAATGAAAGTGTGGATGCGGCATCGAAAGAAGCGGCAACCCAGAGCCTGATGGCCCTGTCTGCAATTGCTGAAAAGGAAAATGCGGCAGAAACGCTTCTGATGGCAAAAGGATTTGCCGACCCGGTTGTCAGCATCACGGACGGAAAAGTAGACGTTGTCATTAATGCGTCCAGCATCACCGATCCGCAGCGCGCCCAGATTGAAGATATTGTAAAAAGAAAAACAGAAACAGGAGCTGAGAATATCGTTATCACTCTGATGAATCTCCAGGAATAATCGGAATTATGGACTAAAAATGCGCCAAAGAGGGAAAACTCCTTTGCAAACCACAGCCTTTTTGATATAATGGAATTATCATGTGGATTCAGGAGGAAACAGAGGTGTCGAAAGAGATGGAAGATAGAAATACCCATATATTATATGAAAAAGACAAGATCGGCGAGGTACAGATTGCAGATGAAGTAGTGGCAATCATAGCCGGACTGGCAGCAACCGAGGTAGAAGGCGTGGATTCCATGGCCGGCAATATTACCAACGAACTGGTGGGTAAGCTTGGCATGAAGAATCTGAGCAAGGGAGTCAAGGTGACGGTGACGGAAGAACACGTGAGCGTGGATCTGTCCCTGAATATGAAGTATGGCTACAGCATCCCTGCTGTCAGCGAGAAGGTACAGGATAAGGTGAAGACTGCCATTGAGAACATGACGGGACTGACGGTTTTGGAGGTAAATATCAAGATCGCAGGCGTTAATATGGATGAGAATAAGTAGGCGGTAAAGAAACCGTAAAGAATACCGGAATCCCAAAGTAATCTCTTTTTTATTCTTGACTGCCATGGCGACATGTGGTAAGATGAAGCCGTTAAAAGGGAGTAGTTGCAACATGTAATCAACATACCCTGGGCCGGATTGACGGGTCCATGGTTACATGCCTGTATGATTTGTAGAGGAACAAGACTTTTAGCATATGAAAATATGCTGAAAGTCTTTTTTATTTAACAGGAAAGTTCACCTGTTAAATAAAAACCGCTCCGCGGAGGATCGCACTGCGGCGGTAGGGCATTATGTCGCCGAAGCGACCCGCCGCAGGCGGAGAATCCCGCGAGCGGGATTCTTTCTTGTTTAACAGGAAAGTTCTCCTGTTAAATAAAAACCGCTGTATCATTCAATACATAAGAAATATCCTCTAAGGTATGTTTTCCGGATTCTGTGTGAACAATCTAATTGGCTGACAGGAACTCGGCGGTTTTTTGGAAGCCGGTTGTAACAATTCATGCTGTCAGAACTGTTACCGCCGGTTTCGAGCAGGGATTGATTGCAGAGAGCAGCGCCCAACAGTTAGGAAGAAAATGCTGATTAAGCAAATTTAAGGAGGAAGATTCATGGATTTTTTACTGGAAGGTATTTTGGCGATTACGCCCCAACAGCTTGTAATGTACGTTGTAGGTATCCTGCTTATCTGGTTAGCCGTGAAAAAAGAGTATGAGCCGGCACTGCTTCTGCCGATGGGGTTTGGTGCCATATTAGTAAACCTGCCGTTGTCCGGCGTCATTGATCAGGTTATGCCGGGAATCGGAGAGACACATGGTGTTATAGAGTGGCTGTTCCAGACTACAATTGAGGCGTCCGAAGCGCTGCCGATCCTGTTATTTATCGGTATCGGCGCGATGATTGACTTTGGCCCGCTTCTTTCGCAGCCTGTTATGTTTTTATTCGGTGCCGCCGCACAGTTTGGCATCTTCTTTGCCATCTGCGTAGCGACATTAATGGGATTCGATTTAAAGGATGCGGCTTCCATCGGTATTATCGGTGCTGCCGACGGTCCTACATCTATTCTGGTATCACAGATAATGCGTTCCGACTATGTCGGAGCGATAGCGGTTGCGGCCTATTCCTATATGGCTCTTGTGCCGATTATCCAGCCGTTTGCCATCCGTCTTGTAACAACGAAAAAAGAACGTCAGATTCATATGACATACAGCCCGAAGGCGGTTTCAAGGTCAACGAAGATTGCTTTCCCGATTATCGTTACCATCATTGTAGGCCTTATCTCACCGGCATCCGTGGCTCTGGTGGGCTTCCTGATGTTTGGTAATCTGATCAGGGAGTGCGGCGTATTACAGTCGCTTTCCGATACGGCACAGAATGAGCTTGCAAACCTGATAACACTGCTGTTGGGTATCACGATTTCCTTCAGTATGAGGGCAGATGCATTCGTACGTGTAGATACGCTGATGATCATGGGTATCGGACTTGTTGCGTTCATATTTGATTCCATCGGCGGTGTGCTTTTTGCCAAATTTATTAATCTGTTTATTAAAAATAAGATTAATCCGATGATCGGTGCCGCCGGAATTTCCGCATTCCCGATGTCGGCCAGAGTTGTCCAGAAAATGGCTTCAGAAGAAGAGAAAGGCAATATTATCCTGATGCATGCGGTAGGCGCAAACGTATCCGGCCAGATTGCCTCTGTTATTGCGGGCGGACTTGTAATCAAACTTGTCAGCCAGTATCTGTAATTTGTTGAAGCAGGCAGAAAAAGGAGGATCATTTTATGTGGAATAATTTATTAATCGCTCTGGAAATAATGGGTAAGGGGATGGGCGGAATCTTTGTCGTAGTCCTTATTATAACAGTGGTAGTTATGCTGTTAAGCAAGTTGAAATAATTCAAGACAGAAGACCGGCCGCCGCAGATTTTCAGCGGCGGCTTTTGGTTGAAGGCGGTGACCTGTGCGCGTAGCGTGCAGGTTATCCTTTGAATAGAATTCCCGCGGGCGGGATTCTTACGTGTCATGTTTCATGGGTTGCCTGCTGACTGGCAGCTTTCTGGAATACGAATATTAGCTACATTATGGAACTTATATTTCTCTACCATATGCTTCTTCACACTAATCAAAATATAGCGGTAGCAGTCTGCTATGCCGCCGGCAAAGGAACCCGTATTACCCTCATTTAACTGCTTAAGCGCCAGAATGACTTGCTTATTGAGATGGGAAAGCGTATGCTTTTTAGCCGGATAGTAAGCAAAATGATGTCCCCATTCAAGAAGATGATTGGTTTGAGATAAAATAACACATAAAGGTTTTAAAGAGGTATGTTTCATTATGGTTTCTAAAATAACTGCTAAATGAACAGAGCCTGAAGAAGTAAATCTATCTGTTAACTCGTCTATTTCCTCTCTGGTAAACTGCGGTGCTGCAGCTAAAGCCGCCGGGCGGATAATTAATATCATCAGCTGCAGGGCGTGAAGGTAACGCAATGCCTTTTCTGCATATCCGCAATTAAGAGCCAGACGATGAAGTTTCGTATCATCTGGTTCTATAACTACAGTGCCTTTACCGTTTAAAGTCTTTACAAATCCTCTTTGTTCGAGTTCTGACAATGCCTTTCTGACTGTTGATATTGAGACATCGTACTGTCTGGCCAGCTGCTTTTCGTAAGGAAGATACATTCCGACAGCATATTCCCCAAGGCCAATTTTCAGATTCAGTTCGTCGACAATTTTTGAGTAGTAGTAATCATGGCCGCGCATGGGATTCCACGAAAATGACAGACCGGTTTGAGTTGGACAATCTGGCGCCGTATCTGACAAGTATTTTAAAGTACTTTCAATAGAATCCGTAAGATTTTGATACATATATGATAATTGTTCCTGTTTTGCAAATGGATCACTGCCTTTCAATATATCTATAATAACTCCTGTTACAGATACCGAACCCTGTAAAAAGCATTCAGAGAAATAAGGGCATTCTTCCGTGAAAAATGTGAGTTTATTGTAAAGGTCAAAGGTTGAATAAAGCTCGCTGAACAATTCATTTCCGCCGATTTTTAGTATGTCTGCCCCAAAGCTGGATAGAACGCGCCATCCTCCGGCCGCCCTCCCTAAACGTGATTCTCTTACAGCTTGTTTATAGTGAGGCAGAAACTCTAATTCGCAGTTCTGTGAGGCAAAAACCAGGAGCGGAGGGATAATCAGCCCAAAAGTCTGATATACCTGTATAATATTGTCTTTTTGCTTTAAAATTTCTGTCAGAGTGTCCGATACACCAGAGATATCTCTTTTAAAAGTAACGGTTGGCGCAAGACGCGGTTGAATTTCAATAAAATTTTCTTCCCGCAATGTGTCAAAAACACGGTTAATTGTGTATCTGCTTACATGGAACTGCTCACAAAGCATTCTTGAAGAGGGAAGACACTTTCCATAAGGTATCTGGCCGGACAAAATACGCTGCTTAATTTCGTTATATACAAATGTGTATTTTGTTTCTTCTTGTTTCATAACCTGCCTCCTATCTGTCTGAATTATATCATGAGAAAGCTATTTTGTCAGTATTAGAGGACACAAACCTATTTGCATACCTGACCAATATGAATGTTGCCATTATATAAGGATAACATTTATAATAAAACCGTAAATTTATCAGGGAAAGAGTTTCAGTATTATGGAAAAACAAAAAATCTTAATCGTCGATGATTCAGAGATGAACCGCTCTCTTTTGGCGGATATCCTGGAAGAGCAATATGATGTGGTGGAGGCTGAGAATGGTGTGGAAGCAATTTCTCTTCTCTCGCGGCAAAGAGCCGATTTTTCCCTTCTGCTTCTGGACATTATGATGCCTGAAATGGATGGATTTGAAGTATTAGCCTACATAAACAAATACCACTGGAATGACACCTTTGCCGTTATTATGATTTCTGCCGATGATTCCCCCGCAAATATAAAGCGGGCTTACGACTTGGGCGCATTTGACTATATCAGCCGTCCTTTTGATTCGACCATTGTACAGCGCCGGATTTCCAATACGATGTTTTTATATGCAAGGCAGCAGCGTCTTGAGAAAATTATCGCAGAACAATTCCATGAGCAGGAGAAAAATAATAAGCTGATGATTTCAATCCTGTCTCATATTGTGGAATTTCGGAATGGAGAGAGCGGCTTACATATCCTGCATGTCAATACGATTACTAAGTATCTGCTAAAGCAGCTTGTCTGGCGTACCGAGCAGTATCCCTTGTCCAAAGCTGATATTTCCTTAATCAGTACGGCTTCAGCGCTGCATGATATTGGAAAAATCGCAATTTCCGATACAATATTGAATAAACCTGGACGTCTTACGGAAGAGGAGTTTGAAGTGATGAAAACTCACTCGATGGTCGGCGCTAACATGCTTTTAGACCTGCCCGTTGAGCAGCAGGAGGCTCCGCTTGTCAAAGTAGCTTCTGAGATTTGCCGGTGGCACCACGAACGGTATGATGGAAACGGTTATCCGGACGGGCTTAAGGGAGACGAAATTCCCATAGCCGCCCAGGTGGTCGCGCTGGCCGATGTATATGATGCCCTGACCAGTGAGCGGTGTTATAAGAAAGCTTATTCACATAAAGAAGCTTTGAACATGATTTTGGAAGGACAATGCGGTGCATTTAATCCGACTCTTTTACTATGTCTGCAAGAGATTGCGGATACTCTGGAAAGTGAGCTGACGGATAATTCTCCTGAACAGGAGACTAAAAATATTCAGGATATAAGAAATAAAATAGACTATGACAGGTTGTTTTCCTATGAAAAATATACCTTCCTGACCCGCAAACAGCGGCACCTGCAATTATTATATATTGATTCATTAACCAGTGTCTATAACCGTCGTTATTATGACGAGCATTTTCAAGGCTCAGATAATATTCAGGCGATGGTCGTAATAGATGTGGATAACTTTAAGCATATCAATGATAATTACGGCCATGACGTAGGCGATATTGTGCTGCAGAACATTGCACAAACTGTCTTATCCTGTGTGCGAAAGACAGATGCCGTAATCCGATATGGCGGCGATGAATTTGTAATTATCTTTTTTAGTATTCCTGCCAATATATTTGAGAAAAAACTGGAGAGGATTCGGTATTCTGTCGATAGTCTGATCATTGACGGCCATACCGAATTACATATGACAGTAAGTATAGGCGGGGTATATGGAACAGGAACTGCAAAAGGACTTTTCAAGGCTGCAGACAGTATGATGTATCAATCAAAAAACACGAAAAACAAAGTGACAATATGTTATCTTGATGAGAATAAAGACATCGCGGACAATATCTAAAACGGAGGAAAAGTGATTATGAACCTGAAAGATTGCTATTTAAAATTTGGCGGCGATTTTGATGAGGTACTGGGCAGACTGCGTCGGGAACAGACCGTCCGGAAATTTGTATTTAAATTCCTGGACGATAAAAGCTTCAGCTTATTTGAAGCGTCTATGGTGAAAAAGGACTATTCCGAGGCCCTCAGAGCCGTTCATACACTCAAAGGTATTTGCCAGAATCTTTCTTTTACCAGATTATTTGAAAGCAGCAGTCTGACAACAACAGCGTTAAAACAAAACGACTGGAATAAGGCTGTGGATATGATGCCTCAATTATCAAATGACTACTATGAAATAGTTGATATTATTAGAGCGTATAAGAACTCCGGGGAGGAATAATGTCAATGAAAAACGGTAAAATGAAAAATACTACAACGCGTTTTTTAATAGGCAGCTTCATCGGGCTTCTGAGCTTTAGTATTATCATGTTCAGCCTGCTGGGAATTTATATGAGCCGAAAGAGTGAAAAGGCTGTTTATGAAATCGGGGAAATTTATATGTCCGGAATGAATAAACAAATGTCCAGACACTTTGAAACCGTCATTAAACTGCGTTTTGATCAGGCCGGCGGAATTGTATCTGTTGTCTCAACCGATACTGACGATAAAGAGCTGCTATATGAGGAACTCATTTACAGGGCACAGGTCAGGGATTTTAGTTATTTAGCACTTTGTTCCGCCGAGGGAGATTTCCAGACACTTTATGGACAGGCAATTCAGCCGCTTAACCCGGAACCTTTTGTAGAAGCATTATCACAGGGGGAACAAAGAGTCGCTGTAGGCATTGACACTGCCGGAAATGAAGTGGTATTGTTTGGCGTTGATGCTGCCTATCCAATGTCTAATGGCGACAGAAGCACCGGACTGATAGCAGCCGTTCCTCTGGAATACATTACGGATTTCCTCTCCTTAAAGGATGAAGGGCAGCTGATGTATTATCATATTATCCGGCCGGACGGTAGTTTTGTAATACAAAATCCCAACACGGAGCTGTGGAATTTCTTTGAACAGCTGCAAAAACAGTCTGATTCACCGGTGAGTGAATCATCTGCTGACAATCCGGTTGAAAAATTTAGCGTTGCTCTGAAAAAACATGAGGAATATACGGACACATTGGAAGTAAATGGTGAAGAAAGGCAAATCTATGGAATTTCATTACCTTATTCTGAGTGGTATTTAGTATCGGTGATGCCGTATAGTATATTGGACGATACCATAAATAGTCTGAGCAGCCAGCGTATGTTCATGACATTGTTGTCTTGTGCTTCTGTTTTAATCATTCTAACAGCGATTTTCCTCCGGTATTTTTCCATAACCCGTTCGCAGATGAATGAATTGGAGAAGGCCCGGCAGGCGGCTCTTGAAGCGAACAAAGCCAAAAGTGAATTTTTAGCGAATATGAGCCATGATATCCGTACACCTATGAACGCGATTGTAGGGATGACTGCGATTGCCACAGCCCACATCGATGACAGGAAGCAAGTTGAGAACTGCCTTAGAAAGATTACATTATCAAGCAAACATCTATTAGGGCTGATCAATGATGTTCTGGATATGTCTAAAATTGAAAGCGGTAAATTAACGTTAACAACGGAACAAATTTCATTAAAGGAAGTTGTTGAAGGCATAGTTAACATCATGCAGCCACAGGTTAAGACCAAAAAGCAAACCTTTGACATCCATGTTGAAAATATTTTTACAGAAAACGTATGGTGCGACGGCATACGCTTAAATCAGGTTTTGTTAAATCTTTTATCGAATGCAACGAAGTATACACCGGAGGGAGGCTCAATACAATTATCCCTCTCCGAAGAAAAATCTCCGAAAGGAGAAAATTATGTACGAATTCATATCAATGTCAGGGATAACGGAATTGGCATGTCGCCGGAATTTCTGAAAAGAATATATGAATCCTATAGCCGTGCGGATGGAACCCGGATACATAAAACCGAGGGGGCCGGTTTGGGCATGGCGATTACGAAGTACATTGTGGATGCAATGGAAGGAACCATTGAGATACAAAGCGAACCTGATAAGGGCAGCGAATTTCTTCTTACGTTTGATTTTGAAAAAGCGGACGCAATGGAAATAGATATGGTTCTTCCCGCCTGGAATATGCTGGTGGTTGATGATGACGAATTATTATGCAAGACAGCCATGGACGCGCTGAAATCCATCGGAATAAAAGCGGAATGGACATTAAGCGGAGAAAAGGCAATAGAACTGGTAATAGAACACCACAAAAAGAGAGAGGATTATCAAATTATTTTATTGGACTGGAAACTGCCCGGCATGAATGGGATTCAGGCGGCAAGAGAAATCCGGCGAAATCTGGGAGATGAAGTACCGATTCTGTTGATTTCTGCATATGACTGGAGTGAATTTGAAGCAGAGGCCCGTGAAGCCGGTATCAGCGGTTTTATTTCCAAGCCGCTTTTTAAATCTACGCTGTATCATGCTTTATGTCAGTATATGGACGTTGGAACAGAGCATGAGCAGACATTGAATCAAAATATTGATCTATCCGGACGCCGCATCCTGCTTGCCGAAGATAATGAGCTTAACTGGGAGGTGGCAAAAGAACTGCTGTCCGATTTGGGCGTGGAACTGGATTGGGCGGAGGATGGCCGGATTTGTCTTGACAAATTCCAAAAATCACCGAAGGGTTATTACGATATCATTCTTATGGACATACGAATGCCGCATATGACAGGGTATGAGGCCACACAAGCAATCCGCGGACTGGTTCATCCTGATGCCCTGTCGATTCCAATTATAGCTATGAGTGCAGATGCTTTTTCTGATGACATACAGCATTGTCTGCAATGCGGCATGAATGCCCATATAGCAAAGCCTATCGATGTTATTGAATTAACCCGCTTATTAAAAAGATATTTAATATAAATCCGCCTCATAAAGGGAGTATCGCACAATGGCATGAAATCATTTTGATTTCGTGCCGGGAGCAATACTCCTATTTTTTTACGTCGTAAGGCTTAACCTCCACAGTCCGGCTATCGAAGTCAATAAAAAGCTGATAGGCGTACTGCCCGTCGCTGGTATCCCATACTTCCACATGTTTTGGCGTCACTTGAATCAGAATTTCCGTATCCACATGGCTGTAGGCATTGTAGCTGTTCCAGAGAAATTCCTTATAGCCTTTTTCAAAACGCTTTCCCGGTTCGTCTGCCACCAGTCCCTTGTTTTCGGCAAGGCCCTCCACCTGGATGCCGCTCCAGCACAGAGCGACCTGCGGGTTCTCAAAAAGCTGTTTTGTTTTTCTGAAGTTTTTGTCTGTTTTAAAATAAATTTTATTGTCGTAAAACAGGCAGCTTACATTTCTGACCGTCACATGGTCATTGACGCTGGTTGCAAGCGCCATAATTTTCCAGTCTCCGAGCTGACGGAACATGATTTCCACGGCTTCTTCAAATGTCAGATGTTTTTCTTTGCTGAACTTCATTATTTTTATCCTTTCATATACCGGAGAACGCCACAAGATCCATTTACCGGAAAGCAGCGGATTCACCGCGGTGCAGATTTGTCTATGGCTAATCCTGAAAACGTTGCATAAAACGGAATAATTAAGTAAAGATTATTAAATACAGAACCTTCCTGTGAAACGATAACCTGCACGCTTCGCGCACAGGTCACCGTCATCAATAAAAATGCCTGAAAACAAACAGTCTTCAGGTATGCTGCAGAAAACGTCTTTCTCATCCGGACTGTCACCGCCGGTTCAGGAAGTACACAAGCTCAATAAGTCTGTGTTAAAACGTCATTTATGAGTGAAGTATATACCTGCGGTCTGAAAATGTAAAGTGTGAATTTTGAAAAAATATGAAAGACTGGACGAAAAATAGCAGACTGATTTTTGAGGTTCGTCACATACTAACAGCGTGAATGACAAACAAATGATTTAAAAGCCGAAAAGGCGGTAACAATTGTGTAAGGAGGAAGGAAAGGTGACCAGGAAAGAAAAGCTAAGAAAGTCTCTTATTGTCCTGTTCTGGGCCGGGCTTGTGGTATTAGCCGGTTCGTCGTATTTTTATATGCAGTGGTCCATTCCGGACCGTCTGAACGTGGTGGTGGACCAGGAAGAGAATTTCCATTTTTCCCTTCCGGTAAAAGTATCGTTAAAAAGCGAAAGTGAAGAGGTGGTTTTAAACAACGGCTCCAATATCCCCTCAGATGAAATACATCTGCAGTTGGATCAGCCATTTTCCCTTTATTCGGAAAATGAAGGAACATACCATCTGAACATGAAGTTGTTTGGCCTGTTCAGCTTGAAAGACATTGAGGTGGATGTCTCTGATACAAAATATGCGGTCCCCTGCGGCCTGCCCATAGGGATATATATGAAATCCGACGGTCTGATGGTGATAGGAACAGGGGAAGTTACAACGAAAAACGGCGATATTATCGATCCGGCGGACGGTGTCTTAAAATCCGGTGATTATATTGAGGCTATCAACGGTGTCCCGGCGGTCAACAAGAAGGACATGATTCAGGCCGTCAACAGCTCAGGAGGCGGCGCTCTGACGCTTTCCGTGAGGAGAGACGGGGAAGAGATGCCTGTGGAGATGACGCCCGTGGAAACGGCCGATGGTGACTTCAAGCTGGGTCTGTGGATCCGTGACGATACGCAGGGTATCGGCACAATGACCTATATAAGCACCAACGGGGAATTCGGGGCATTAGGGCACGGAATCAGCGACAGCGATACAGGAATGCTGGTGCAGACCTCGGGCGGCGAATTATATGATACCGAGATCATGGGAATTGAAAAAGGCACTTTTGGCAAACCGGGAGTCATGTCGGGTGTGATTTACTATGGGAACCAGTCTAAACTGGGAGCCATTGAAGCCAACACAAATGAAGGGATATTCGGGACTGTAAACGAAAAATTCCGCAACCGCGTAAAAAGCGAGGCAATCCCAATCGGCTACCGCCAGGATGTAAAAAAAGGGAAAGCATATGTTAGAAGCAACGTATCGGGAGAACTGAAGGATTACGAAATCGAAATACAGAAGGTTGATTATTCCACAGCCAGAAAAAGTAAAGATATGATTATCAAAGTGACGGATCCGGAACTGCTGGAGCTGACAGGAGGCATAGTGCAGGGAATGTCAGGATCGCCGATAATACAGGATGGGAAACTGATCGGAGCGGTGACCCATGTATTCATCCAGGACTCGACGAGGGGGTATGGGATATTTATTGAAAACATGCTCGAGCATTGAGTCCGGGCAGGACAGGAGGAAAAAAGATGCGATGCAGGCTTGCTTGTATGAGCATCTTTTTTGCGAGTGGCCTATGCGGCGAAAGGCGCACAACCGCTGGTGCGCGCAGCGAACCAGCGGTTGCCGCCCGGCCGGAGTAGTGTAACGCGAAGGAACCCGCCACTCTGCCCGGTCAGTGTTCGCGAAGGAGCCTGGCAGTGAAACACAAACAACAAACCAAAAAAATTTACAGCTAAATAACAAAAAATCCCCTCTGATCCGCCCTCCAAAATCAAGTCAAATTCCGCCAAAATCCCGGGCGGCTTGACCACATCCCGTATAAATTGCCGAAGATACCGTCATCCGATCGTCAGCCGGGAACAAAATCACTCCCGGTAAATATTTTTTTAAAAGTCCGTGACATATATTCTTTCACAACATCTTGTATAAGCAATAAACGGGTTATATAATACAAAAGGGAAACCGTCAGGCAAAGGTCTTACTAGCTCTGGTATTTATTATAGAAGAAATACACCAGGTCTTGTCATCATCGGCCAAATGAAAATATGATATATCATCCCTCTCAATTCTAAACAGCAGTATTTACAATCAAAGCCGATAACATCATCTTGATTAACCCGGCAATTTATTTCACCGCGTTAGTGTGCTGCTAAATTTCCGACATCATTTTGCATCTTTCCTAAAAATGGGCTATAATAAAAAAGCCGGAAAAAGGAAATATCACGGGAGTCTACAGAATTTTATCCGGTATGACAATATGAAACCAGGAGCCAAAACCTGACATTTCGTGTCGAATTATGCGGTGAGATCGAGTTGAAAGGAAAACGGGGTCGAGTCTATAATCATCATTACCATTTAAATTTTTAGGAGGAGAGTATCATGGCAGAACTTAACATTGCAATTGCGGATGACAACAGGCAGACTTTGGAGATGCTTGGCGAAATACTGGAGAGTGAAAAAGATTATCATGTCGTTGGAAAGGCGGATAATGGTAATGAAGCATACAATATGATTATGAGAACAAAGCCGGATGTTGTCTTACTTGACATAGTTATGCCGGGAATGGACGGAATCTCGGTTATGGAGAAAGTAAAAAGCAACGAAGAATTCAAAGAAAATACATCTTTCATCATGGTTACGGCAGCCAGCAGCGAGAATCTGACAGCAGATGCTTTTAAACTGGGCGCCAGCTACTACATCATGAAGCCGTTTACGAGAGACAGCGTACTCGACAAATTAAAAAGGCTGTCAGGTTATAAAAATAAAACAACGATGCTCGCAGGAAGCAGAAAAGTGAAACCTTATGTAAATAAAACGGATTATATGGAGCAGAATCTGGAAAATGATGTAACGCAGATGCTTCATGAAATTGGCATCCCGGCGCATATTAAAGGTTATCAGTATCTAAGGGATGCTATTATTATGTCTGTCAGTGACAAGGAAATGCTGGCGTCGGTAACTAAAATCCTGTATCTGACGATTGCCAAAAAGCATCAGACTACACCAAGCCGTGTGGAGCGGGCAATCCGCCATGCGATTGAAGTGGCATGGAGCCGGGGTAAAATGGACACCATCAATGAACTGTTCGGCTACACGGTCAGCACCGGAAAGGGCAAGCCTACCAACTCAGAATTTATTGCCCTGATTGTGGATAAGATACGCCTCGACTACCGGAGAATGAATTGACAATAAAAGGTTGAAAAAGTTCTGATACTACTTTCTAAATTCATAATTCTATTGTATAATGATTATAATCATCGTGTGATGTATAACGTGAATCGTTTACAATATAAGGCAGTCGGGGAGGTAGTAGGTATGAAGAATATTCTCTTTATTGCATCAGAAGCAGTTCCGTTTATTAAGACGGGCGGGCTGGCGGACGTTGTCGGTTCGCTTCCGAAGTGTTTTGATAAAGCGTATTTTGATGTCAGGGTTATCATTCCAAAGTATCTTTGTATCAAAGAAAATCTCCGGAATGATATGAAGTATTTGAACCATTTTTATATGGATTATCTTGGTCAGAGCCGTTATGTGGGCATTTTGGAGTATGTGTATGAAGGAATCACTTTTTACTTTATTGATAATGAAAGCTACTTCTGGGGTGCGAAACCATATGGGGACTGGTATTATGATCTGGAGAAGTTTTCCTTTTTCTGCAAGGCGGCTCTGTCGTCTCTGCCTGTAATCGGGTTTAAGCCCGATGTCATACATTGCCATGACTGGCAGACCGGTCTGATTCCGGTACACTTAAAAGATAAATTCCGCGGCGGTGAGTTTTTCCGCGATATTAAATCGGTTATGACAATTCACAATCTGAAGTTTCAGGGTGTTTGGGACGTTAAGACGATTCAGCGTTTCTCCGAACTGCCTGATTACTATTTCACACCTGATAAACTGGAAGCATACAAAGACGGCAATATGTTAAAGGGCGGCCTTGTTTTTGCTGACGCGATCACTACCGTCAGCAATACGTATGCGGATGAAATAAAGACCCCGTTTTACGGGGAAGGCCTGGATGGGCTGATGAGAGCCAGGAGCAACAGCCTGAGAGGAATTTTAAACGGCATCGATTATGATGAGTTCAATCCTGAGACGGATACGATGATTGCGCAGAATTATAATGCGAGAACGTTCCGCAAAGAAAAGGCGAAGAATAAGAAAGAGCTTCAGGCTCAGCTCGGCCTGGTTCAGGATGAGAAAAAATTTATGATAGGCATCGTTTCCCGCCTCACGGATCAGAAAGGTTTCGATTTGATTCAGTTCGCGATGGATGAGATTTGCTCGGATGATGTGCAGCTTGTGATTTTGGGTACCGGAGATGAGAAGTATGAGAACATGTTCCGCCATTATGACTGGAAATATAATGACAGGGTATCGGCCAATATTTATTATTCCGAAGAGATGTCTCATAAGATATACGCTGCCTGTGATGCCTTTTTAATGCCTTCACTGTTTGAACCCTGCGGTTTAAGCCAGCTGATGGCGCTCCGATACGGAACGGTACCGATCGTCCGTGAGACAGGTGGTCTGAAAGACACGGTTTGGCCATACAACGAATATGAAGGCACGGGAACCGGTTTTTCATTTGCCAATTACAATGCACATGAGATGCTGGACTGTATCCTTTATGCGAAATATGTATATTATAATAAAAAACGCGAGTGGAATAAGATTGTGGACCGGGGCATGGCGGCAGATTTTTCCTGGCATGCATCTGCGATGAAGTATCAGGAACTTTATGACTGGCTGATTGGATATTAAGGAGAGCGATGAAAGCGTGGGACAGATAAGACTGAGCAGGCAGGAGAGGGAAGCGGCCAGACGATGGGCGGAGGATAACAACTGGGCTGCACGGGGAGAGTATAAAAAAGACGTCGGATATATGGACTGTGTCAAAGATATTCTGGAAGATCCCGTTTTTCAGTCAATGGATAATTACTTCCAGCACGGGAACACTACCTGTAAAGAACATTGCATCCGTGTCTCTTACATGAGCTACAGAATGTGCAGGAGATACGGGTGGGACTACAGACAGGCGGCGAGGGCAGCTCTTCTCCACGATTTATTTCTTTATGACTGGCATACCCATGCGAAGGAGACCGGCGAATATTTCCATGGCTTCACCCATCCCAGAACGGCGATGAGGAATGCCGAGATATATTTCCAGGTTACGGAGATGGAGAAGAATATGATACTCCGTCATATGTGGCCCCTGACCCCGATCCCTCCAAAATATAAAGAAGGCTATACTATCATTTACGCCGATAAATTCTGCGGCCTTGTGGAAGTCGGAGCGCGGATGAAGGACTGGTTCCTTTATAATCTGCATCCGGCTTGGAGCAGAAGGTAAAAAATGGAGAGCGGTTTTTCGGTTTTACACTGCCTTCAACAAGAGTCCGGCTGTCGGCCGGACTCTTGTTGAAGGCAGTGACCTGTGAGACCGGCGTACAGGTTACCGCTGACCTGCGGTGAAAGAACCGCGGAATACTTACAGATTCGGCAATGATAAAAGGAAAATACAGGAGATAAACATGACATTTTTTCAGCAAGTAACCGGTAACCAGACATTAATGAGCGGTGTGGCAGGATGGGTGATCGCCCAGGTTCTCAAGACACTGCTTGATATAGCATTGAACCGCTCTTTTAACCCGGAACGGATTTTCGGTTCAGGCGGAATGCCCAGTTCCCACTCCTCCACCATGTGCGCATTGACAACAGCGGCGGGGATGAGATACGGGGGCGGAAGCTTTGAATTTGCAGTCTGTTTTATTATGTCAATGGTTGTAATGTATGACGCTATCGGCGTCAGGCAGGAGACTGGCAAACAGGCGAAGGTATTAAACCGGCTTTTATTTGATGATTTCCTGAAGCTGGACGGCGTGGTGCTGCAGGAAAAATTAAAGGAGTACGTTGGACATACCCCGATTCAGGTTGCTGCCGGTGCGATATTGGGAGTGATAATTGCTGTGGTTATGGATCCGATGTTTATTTAATCTGAATAATTATAACAGAGAAAGCTCACATTGTGGGCTTTCTGTTTTGTTGAAGACGGCGGTTGTTAAAAAATTGCTACAACATTATTGATTTATGTATTAATTCATATTATACTGGAAAAAATTATTAGGAAGTTTCCGGCAGGGGACAACGATGCGAGACTGAAAGGACGGGAATTTGCGAATGAAGACTACAGTAGATTTATATTTCTGGATTAACTGTTTTTTTACTTTTAGCCTGATTGGCTATATTCTGGAGTGTATTGTTCTGACGGTGGAAAACAGGAAACCTGTTTATAACCGAGGATTTGGTCATGGGCCTTTTTGCATTATCTATGGTTTTGGAGCCGTTGGGGCGGCTGTTTTACTTAGACCGGTTTCTGATGACATGGTAAAGCTTTATTTTGCCAGTATGCTGATGGCAACAACGATGGAGCTTATCACGGCGAAAATAATGATTCGTCTGTTCGGAGCATTCTGGTGGGATTACAGTAAAAAGAGGTGTAATTATAAAGGGATCATCTGCCTTGAGAGCAGCCTGGGATGGGGGCTTTTAGGTATTATCTTCTTCCGGATCCTGAATGTCCAGGTGCAGAATACGGTTGCGAGAATACCTTCCCATGTGGGGAAATATGTGGCCCTGGCGCTGCTGTTTTTCTATGTATTTGACTTCTTCTACAGCTTCAGGCTGGAACTTCGTGAAAAGAATTGTGAAGATAACCGTGAGATAATCGGCAGGATGAAGATAAATTGACCGGGGAGTTGACAGATTATAAAATAAGGTATGGTTTAGGGCGCAGAACGGAAGATTCCGGAGTGCGTCCTTTTCATTGTCCGCGCCCTTGTGTTCAGAGGGGCTTTTATGGTATAAATAAGAGGATGGCAAGGCATAAAACGATAACCAACAATGGGAGAACAGGAAGAAGATATGGATAATATAAGAGTAGTGCTGGCTTCTGCATCGCCGAGAAGGGAAGAACTGCTCCGGCAGATAGGAATTATACCGGAAGTGATACCGAGCGAGATAGAGGAAAAAGTGACGGAGAAAGAGCCGGATCGGGTAGTAACCGAGCTGTCGAGGCAAAAGGCAGAGGAGGTTGCCGCGAGGCTTGGTGAAACCGATGACCAAACGACCGTTGTCGTCGGCTCGGATACCGTTGTCTATGCAAACGGAGAGATTCTGGGAAAACCGGCGGATGAAGCCGATGCGGCCCGAATGCTCCGGATGCTTCAGGGAGACAGCCATTACGTGTATACAGGAGTAACGCTGATAGCCGGAAATAAAAAAAGAAGCTTTGCAGTGGAAACCAGGGTGGACGTATACCCGATGTCGGAAAAGGAAATCGAAAGCTACATTGCCTGCAAAGAGTCGGACGATAAGGCGGGAGCATATGGAATACAGGGCAGGTTTGCCGCATATATCAGAGGCATTGACGGTTCCTACACGAATGTGATGGGACTTCCGGCAGGAAGAGTGTATCAGGAAATGAAACAGCTATTGGAGGACAGGAATGATTAAATTAATTGTATCGGATATAGACGGTACTCTCGTAAAAGACGGGGAAAACCAGATTAATCCGGAGATTTTTGATGTCATTATGGAACTGAAAAAGAAAAAGAAGATTCATTTTGCGGCTGCCAGCGGGCGTCAGGCCGCCAGCATAGAATATACGTTTTCACCCATAAAGAAGGAGATTTTTTATGTGGCGGAGAATGGCTCCTATCTGGGATGCTACGGAAGAAATCTTTTTCTTTATCCCATTGAGCGGGCGCTTGCCGATTCCATTGCAGTGGATATCAGAAAAGATCCGGAGCTGGAAGTGATGGTTAGCGGGGCAAAGGGAACTTATCTGGAGACAAAGGACAGGGAATTTATCGACTGGATGACGAAGGGATATCATTTCAATATTATAGAAGTTGAGGATGTCACGAAAGTCGATGACGAGATTATCAAAGTAGCGGCATACAGAAAAGACGGGATCAGCCATGCCACGGAAGGGTTTTTTAACAAGTACGGCGACCGGCTGAAGATGACGGTGTCGGGGGACATGTGGATGGACTGCATGGCTTCTGAAGTCAATAAGGGCGAGGCGGTGAAGACGCTTCAGGAGAGTCTGGGGATTGCGCCGGAAGAGACGATGGCATTTGGCGATCAGTTAAATGACATTGAGATGCTGAAACGGGCCTACTACAGCTTTGCAGTGGGAAATGCCAGAGATGAGGTTAAGAATGCCGCGAGATTTCAGGCAGATCGCAATGTAAATGACGGAGTCATGAAAATACTGAAATTATTATTATAACTTTTCACCACAATCAACGGTGTTTTTTAGATTATCACGACAGGAGCTGAAATTGGATAATATGATATGTGGAAATAGAAACAGAACAAGCCCGGCGCCGTTTAGAATGCCGGTGCTGCTTCTGGCCCTCTGCCTCCTATTTCTGGCCGGATGCGGCCAGGGGGCATCTATGCCGGCCGGCAGGAAGAGTGAGAAGGGATATTCCCTTCCGGAGATCATGGTGATTGCCATGACAGAGCAAAACCGCTATGAGGAAATCTGCACGGATCAGATATGGAATGTGGAGATAGCGGAGGAAGGGGAGAATTTTGCCTCTTATCTGACCGGACAGATTAAAAATTTTATGGAAGAGCTGAAAATCATGAATCTCCTGGCACAGGACAGGAATATGTCACTTTCGCCGGAAGAGCGTTCAGAGATGGCGGCGGCTGCGGCGGAATACTTTGGAAATCTTACCGCGGAAGATATCGAGCATATGGGTGTCAGCGAGGAGGACGTGAGAGCAGTATTTGAAGATTACTGTCTGGCTGAGAAGCTGGTGGAGGAGCTGACAAAGGGCATAGATCTGGAGGTCAGTGACAGTGAGGCGAAGGTTATTACGGTGATGCAGGCTGAAACAGCCGACAGACAGACGGCGGAGAACCTCAGTCTGGCTGCGGCGCAGGAGAATGCGGATTTTGAAAAATGCGCCAGTGATGCAGGCCTGTCTGCCACTACCAGACAACTGGGGAGAAAGGAAGAATCCCAGGAGTTTGAAGATGCGGCGTTTGCGCTGTCTGCCGGGCAGGTTAGCCAAGTGATTGAGTCGAATGGAACCTATTATGTGATTAAGTGCATCAGCGATTATGATGAAGAGGCTACAGCGGCAAGAAAGAAAATCATCTTCGAGGAACGCAAGAGAAAAGCGTTCAAGGAGATTTATGACAGCTTTCGGGAAGGAATCAACCTGACCTATTCGGGGGATCCCTGGAATAAGCTGGAGCTTGGGTCCGGACGGTACGCGGCAGGTGCGGATTTCTTTGAAATTTACAGAAAGTATTCAGGAAAATAACGGGCGAAAGGCTGGACAGAGAATGGAAGAACGTCAACGTGGTCAGAGCAGAAGAAATCCGAAAAGCAGAAGACGGCAGAGAGGCCCGGCAGCCGGGTGGCTTGTTCTATTGCTGGTTGCGGCAGCGGCGGCGGCAGTTTCGGTGTTTTTTCTGCGCCATCTGAAGGTGCAGGAAGAAGAGAGGGCCAAAACGAGGGATTCCTCGGAGGCTGTGGTGACAGAGTACTTCCCCGGTGACGACAGAAACGAAGCGGCAAAAGATTCGGCTGCCTCTGAAGAAAATCTGGAAGGGAAAACGCCGATGACAGTCGAAGAAGCGCTGCAAGAGATGACACTCAGGGAAAAGGTGCTGCAATTATTTATGGTGACGCCGGAGGCTCTTACCGGGGTAGACGAGGTCTATGCTGCCGGAGCTAAGACGGAAGAATCAATCCGCGAATATCCGGTCGGGGGAATCGTCTATTTTAAGCAGAATCTGCGTTCACCGGATCAGGTGAAAGATATGCTCACGAGAACACAGAAATATTTCAGGGACAATACTGGAATCGAAGCTTTTCTGGCGGTGGATGAAGAGGGAGGACAGGTTTCCAGAATCAGCGGAAGAGAAGAATTTGGCATTGCGTCATTTCCTGATATGAGTGAGATCGGGGCCTCGGGTGAACCGCAGAAGGCATATGAAGTTGGAGATAAAATCGGAACTTATCTGGCTGATCTGGGCTTTAATATGGATTTTGCCCCGGTAGCAGATGTGCTGACCAATCCGGAGAATACCGTTGTGGCCAGGCGTTCCTTCGGAACAGACGGAGCTGTGACGGCAGCATTTTCCAACGAGGTGGTCAAGGGACTGCAGGCTCATGGCATAAGCGCTGTCCTGAAGCACTTTCCGGGGCATGGCGGCACAACGGCGGACAGCCATGACGGATATGCAGCCACAGAACGTACGCTCGAGGAACTGATGGCGGAAGATTTTGTACCCTTTCTGGAGGGCGGCCGAGCCGGGGCACGGTTCATCATGTCCGGCCATATTGCCGCGCCTGCCGTGACCGGCGACAATACGCCGGCATCCATGTCACCAAAGATGATAACGGAGATTTTGCGCGGGACCCTGGGATATGACGGTATCATCATCACAGACGCCCTCAATATGGGGGCAGTCACCTCGTCATACAGTTCCGCTGATGCGGCCGTCAGGGCATTGCAGGCGGGGAATGACATGCTGCTGATGCCGGAAAATTTTCAGGAGGCATACCAGGGAGTCCTGACGGCGGTGGAAAACGGGACGCTCTCGGAGGAACGGATTAATCAGTCGGTGGAGCGGATCCTAAAGGTGAAGTTTCATTGAGGCAGGGAGCAGACGGGGCGTGCCGTTCAGCGTAACAGTTCAGCTTTTATACTATGCAAGGAATGCCCTGGTAAGCTGCGCCAGCGCCCACTGATCCTTTATGCCCATCAACTCGCGTGACGAATGCATCGCGAGTATTGGCGCCCCGGCATCAACGGCCGGCATGGTCATCATACAGGAGGAGATGCTTCCCAGAGTGGAACCTCCTCTGATATCGGAGCGGTTGGAAAATTTCCTGTATGGAATGATATTTTGGCGGCACAGCTCTTCGACGACACTGACGTAGGATGCATCTGTGGCATAGGCCTGGGATACGGCCAGCTTCAGGGCAACACCCTCATTCAGGCAGATGTGGTCTTTGGGATCATACTTTTCCGCCTGATTGGGGTGCAGGGCATGGGCAACATCGAGGGAGAGCAGGAATCCGCCAAATAATGCATCCAGAAAAGAACTCCGGCCGTAACCAAGGCTCAGATAAAGCTTTTCCAGAACGCGTTCCATAAGAGGTGATGCGGCTCCCTGTTTTGTACTGCTTCCAATCTCTTCATTATCATATAAGACGGCGGCGCTTATGCCGTGTTCCCTGCGGCTGTTCATGATCCCGCTCAGGCAGGCATGGACCGAGGTGAGGTTGTCAAGGCGCGGAGAAGACAGCATCTCACCATGAATGCCCAGCCGGCAGGGAGTGTCACAGTTATAAATGTAAAATTGATAATCCAGAATATCATCCTTACTGCAGCCTGTTTCTTCTGCCAGCAGATCCAGGAAAAAAGAGTCTTTATTCAATGTCTCATCCAGAACAGCCAGAAGCGGCTGCATATCTTTCTGCGGATTTAATTCCAACCCTTTGTTTACTTCACGGTTAAAATGTATTGCCAGGTTGGGCACGGTCAGAAGCGGGCGGGCGAAGTCTACCAGCAGAACCTCAGGCTGGAAGGGATCCGGGCTTCGCAGGCATACTTTACCGGCCATCGACAGAGGACGGTCCAGCCATGTATTAAGTATCGGTCCGCCATATACGGATACGTTCAGTTTTGCGTATGAGCCGCATGTCAGCTCAGGGGACGGCTTTACCATCAGGCAGGGCCAGTCGGTATGGGAGGCGGCGATGCGCAGGGACGGCACCCCTGATTCGGCGGCAGTGATATCCCTGCCGATCACGAAAGCGGCAAGCGTGGTGTCAAAAATGTTGACAAAATAGCCCATGCCGGCTTTGGGGAACCAGGGGGCATCCAGCTTCAATTCTTCAAAGCCCTGCCCCTTCAGAAGCTCTGCCGAATACTGAACTGTATGAAACGGAGAAACCCCGGCATTTAAATGCGCGGTCAGTTCCTCAATGTCTTTCGAATATAAATTGTAATTCATGTGAAAATCCTCCTTGAATTTTTATGGCCGGCCCGGAAGGAGAAAACAGAGTGCTTCCCACCGCCGGTACTGCTACAAGTATAAAGAATAGCAGGAAAATATGCAATGTGATTTAGTTGAGAATGGAGGACGCGTCCGGAACGGACCATGTCCGGTGTGGTGAGGGGGCTGTCTGAGTCTTCCGTCCCTGTGGGAGGTTGGTCGCAGAGGGGGAATCCGGCCGGAATGAATTGCTGCGGGGACCGTTTGCACTCTTTGGAGTGCGCAGCGGCTCTAAGCTCGTAAGGGACCTCGCTAAGCACCGGCGGACTCCCATGTCCCCTCCGCAATTGATTCCGCCTACTTCCCCAGATTAGGTTTTCACCGGGGACGGATGACTCAGGCGGAGGTTTTCGCACACCGGACCCGGTCCGCTCCGGACGCTGATTGTCTCCAGTCTCAAAGGGGGCGGGAACCTTGTCGCGGCCACTACATAATGCCGACATCTTCCGGCACCGCCCTGCGCAAACAAAACCACGGTATCTCCTTCTCCAGCCAGCTATGCCGCTCCCCCGGGACGAAAGACTCATAACCCGATCCCACCACCCCGTCCGCTGGCCTGCGGCGGCGTCCTCACCTGCTTAATTAATCTCCATACAGTAATGAGAAAATCCGTTGCATGAACTCCCAGGGTGCGGTAGAATGGATAGGACAGTGCGAAACTGCCACAGAATGGAGGGGATGGAGGGAAATTATGGTTGCATTACGAATTGAAGATATGAAAGTATTTACGAAAAAATTATTTATTGGGGAAACATTCGACCGTTTTCTGGTGAGGGAAGCCAGTATCGTTACGTTTAACAGCTTCACCATCGACGGCAGGGTGAGACAGGGGTATTACTCCGAAGAGGAACTGGAGGCGGGAAAAATTGAAAATTACTCGTCATGGAAGACGCTGCGTCCATTTTGCTTCTCATTAATCAAAGGCAGCAAGCTGCCGGAGAGCTTTGCAATTGTTTTTAAATTACCGCCGGACAATACGGAAAAATTTTTAAAGGACAGAAATTCATCCTGGCTGCCGGAACAGGTCGGAGGTCTTTTTATCAATATCAGGTATGAGGATCAGGTTTTATACTGTGTCACCGGACTCTCCATGAATCAGTTTACAATGGATAGATCGCTGGAGAGGGAATGGGACGATTCAGTAAAGGCATTTTTACGTAAAGAGGAAATTGTTTTTGAGGAAGGCTAGAGCCTGTATAAAAATCCATTCCCGCCATCTGCACGCCTCACTTCGCGGCATATTTGGCCCAAATTCGCTTACCGTAGCCCACTACGCCGCGCTCATTCGGGCCAAATCTCCCACAAAGTGTGACGCATATCTGACGGAAAACAATTTTCAGACACAATCTATTAAAACGTTTTAATATCAGTTGAGACAAGGAGAACGATATGAAGAAAAAATTATTTGCGGCAGCATTGGTGATGTTCAGTATGACTACGGCTTTTCCGGCTTATGCGGCGGGATGGCAGAAGGATCCGTCGGGCTGGAGATGGCAGAGGGACGATGAAACATTTGTCACCAACGGCTGGGAATGGCTGGACGGCAATCAGGATCAGATTGCGGAATGCTATTATTTTGACCAGTATGGATATATGATGAGGAATACGCAGACACCGGACGGACATCAGGTTAACCCGGACGGATCCTGGGTGGTAGACGGCGTTGTGCAGTCGAGGAACGTCGGAGCCAACGGGAATGAGGCCGGGAATGCCGGAACACTGACAGACCACAGTTATTCCAATGAGTGGCTGGGTTACCGTCTGGAGCTTTTGGCACCGGCGAAGTTTGCATATAAAGATAAGAATGAAGATTTGCTTACAGTCAGAGTCAGCCCGCTGGGAGAGGCCCTGACCGCGGCAACGGTTGATATGGGATTCATGAAAAAACAGGATGGATGGAATCTTGAGAATTATGTGGATTATTATGTGAACCTGCTCAGGACTGCCGGATACGGAGACGTGAAGACAGAGGCGGGAGCCGTACTGGGAGACGGTAATACTTATACCGCAATATCCGGTAAAACTGCGGAAGGCACAGGCAGGGAATATTATATCAGGATATCCGGTGATTACCTGATTCTTTTTACTGCAGATTACACAGATGGATATAAAGAGGCTGCCGCTTCGGTGATGGCAGCCGTAAAACCGTACTAAACGATAACCTGCACGCTCCGTGCACAGGTCACCGCCTTTAATAAAGAGATGCCGTAACAGTTCATGATGTCTGAACTCTTACGGCATTCCTGCTTTTTATAAGGAAAGAGTAATACGGAAAGAGGGTGCTGCAAAACCGGTATTATCCAGTTCTGCAGCACCCTCTTTCACCTTAATGGGTAATAATGTATTTACAGAAAAGAGCAGGTATCTGCTTATTCTGATCCCAGATAGACTGGTATTCGGAAAATGCGACCGGACAGGTGGAACGGCCGACCTCAATCGTGAGGCCCGGAACCGGATTTCCTTTTTTCTGGAGCCAGTCTTTATAACCGCCGACGCCTTTGCTGGCGAGTACCTGATAGCCGGTGACTCCGGACGCGGCCAGTGCCATGTCGTATGATTCCGCCGCTTTCTGGTTTCCTTCCGTATCCCAGTAAAGCACTCTGCCCATTGCATGGTAATTGATGACGGCAGAGAATGCGTTCTGCTGGGCCAGATTTGCCAGCGCCTGTGATTCCGGCTCGGACAGAGGGGAAGGCCCTTTATAGTCCGTAAAGGAATTATGGTTCAGTGTCGGATTTAACGTATCCCAGCCGGCATCAAAGTTATGATTCAGATCCACGCCGCGTGCATTGCTCTTCCAGCGGGTCAGATATTCTTCATAGCTCAGGGCGGTGCGGGCGTCTGCGATATCCAGTGTATAGCAGTTCTGGATGGTCTGACGCAGCTCTTCGGAGCGGATAGCGCTTTCGCCGAACTGGCTCAATGTGACACCGTCAGGGTTTGCCATTGGAATATAATGGACGGCTACATTATTCAGTACGGAAGACAGCGGCTGGTCATTATAGGTTCCGGTATCATAAAATGCAAGCATATATTCAAGCTGCTGCATCATAAGAGGAACCACAATATATTCTCTTGCATGGATGGCTCCCTGAAACAGAATCTTTTTTGGCGCAGCCGGATTTCCGATTATGATATCATAAATATTCCTGCCGTCGAGAGACTGGCCGATGACATTAATTGTCATGCGGTTCCCATAGCGGGCGGCGAGGGCGCTGATATCATACTCCATCTGTTCATAGGAGTACTTGTCGACCGGTTTTACAACCGGATCGGAGAGGCGCTGGTTGTAGTAGCTGTTATCTACCGGAACCTCAGCTCCCGGCCCGCTTCCCGGACCCGGAGACGGAGTCGTCAGAGAGGTATCATCAGCCGGACCGGCATAAGCGATTCCCGCAAATACACTGGAAAAGGCCAGTGAGAGCGAGATATATCCGACAGCAGCGCTTTTTTTCAAAAAACACTGTAGTTTTTTTCTGTGATTCATATTAGAGAGTCCTCCTTATTTTGTATGACTTAACCATTATAGAAGTTCCGACTTTGAATGTCAACGAGCTGGAAAAAACTGAAAGAAAAACGCAAGGAATGGAAAAGAAATGCAATTAAAATTACTAGCACTCAATTCAAATGAGTGCTAATTTTCTATTGACATCTGAGGCATGAGGTATTAGAATAATAAATGCCCGGTGGACTGAGAAATGGTGAAGTTTCTGTTCAAAGCCACTATTTTGCGGGGAATTTCCGTGTGCAACCGCACATCCCGGGTTGCACGGAGCATGACAAAGTAATTAATTAAAAGAAATACAAATATACGAATAGCAAAGGAGTGTTAATTATGGCAGCTAAGACAGGCAGCTTATCAATCAACAGCGAGAATATTTTCCCAATCATAAAGAAATGGCTCTACTCGGATCATGATATCTTTTACAGGGAATTAATTTCCAATGGCTGTGACGCAATCACAAAGCTTAAAAAACTGGAACTGATGGGGGAATTTGTAAAACCGGAGGAGCTGGAGTATAAGATTCAGGTAACGGTGGATTCCAATGCGAAGACGATTTCCGTGGAAGATAACGGTATCGGTATGACATCGGAGGAAGTGGAAGAATACATCAACCAGATTGCATTTTCCGGGGCCCAGGATTTCCTGGAAAAGTATAAGGATAAAGCCAATGAGGATCAGATTATCGGCCATTTCGGCCTGGGCTTTTATTCCGCATTCATGGTAGCCGACAGAGTCGTTATCGACACCCTGTCCTATAAGGAAGGGGCTAAGCCGGTTCACTGGGAGTCCGAGGGCGGTACGGAATTTGCCATGGACGAAGGCGATAAGACAGGCAATGGTACGAGGATTACTCTTTATCTGAATGAAGACAGCAACGAGTTCTGTAATGAATACAGGGCGCGTGAAGTAATCCAGAAGTACTGTGCATTCATGCCGGTAGAAATTTTCCTGGATAATGCGTCGGCAGAGCCGCAGTATGAGACAATTGAGAAGGATGAGCTGACTGAGAAGGACACAATCGTAGAAACTGTAATTGAAGAGGCTAAGACCGAGGAAAAGGAGAATGAAGACGGGACAAAAGAGACCGTTGAAATTTCCCCGCGGACAGAGAAATACAAAATTCTGAAGCGGCCGGTGGCACTGAATGATATTAACCCGCTGTGGAATAAGCATCCGAATGAATGCACAGAGGAGGAATACAAGGAATTTTACCGCAAGGTATTCATGGACTTTAAAGAGCCGCTGTTCTGGATCCATCTGAACATGGACTATCCGTTTAACTTAAAGGGAATTCTCTATTTCCCGAAGATCAACATGGAATATGAGAGCCTGGAAGGTACGATTAAGCTGTACAATAACCAGGTGTTTATCGCCGACAACATCAAGGAAGTTATTCCGGAGTTCCTGATGCTTTTAAAGGGGGTAATCGACTGTCCGGATCTGCCGCTTAACGTATCGAGAAGCGCGCTTCAGAATGACGGTTTTGTCAAGAAGATTTCTGATTATATCACTAAGAAGGTGGCCGATAAGCTGTCCGGAATGTGTAAAACCGATCGTGAAACATATGAGAAGTACTGGGATGACATTGCTCCGTTTATCAAATTCGGCTGTCTCAAGGATGATAAGTTTGCCGACAAAATGGATGAGTATATTATCTTCAAGAATCTGGAAGGCAAATATCTGACGCTGAAAGACTGCGAAGAAAGAGCCAAAGAAGAAAACCACGAAAATAAGATTTTCTATGTGACCGACGAAAAAGAACAGAGCCAGTACATCAATATGTTCAAAGAGTCGGGCCAGGATGCCCTTATCCTGCCGCATAATATTGATAATCCGTTCATCGGCCGCCTGGAGCAGAAGCATGAGAACCTGAAATTCTTCCGGATCGACGCGGATGTCAATGAGACGATGAAGGAAGAAGTGGCGGAGGAAGATAAGGAGTCGTTTAAGAAGACGGAGGATACCCTGACGGAGGTATTCCGCAAGGCGCTCGGCGACGATAAGCTTCAGGTCAAAGTGGAGAAGCTGAAAAATGAGTCCATCTCCTCGATGATCACGGTTTCAGAGGAATCCCGCCGTATGCAGGAAATGATGAAGATGTACAACATGTACGGAATGGATCCGTCCATGTTCGGAGGAAGCGGACAGGTATTGATTCTGAATGCGAATAACAATCTGGTTCAATATGTCTTAGAACACGGCGAGGGAGAAAACACGGCAAAGATTTGCGAACAGCTTTACGATCTGGCGCTCTTAAGCCATGGTTCCCTGACACCGGAGAGAATGACGAACTTTATAGCAAGAACCAATGAGATTATGGGAATGCTGGCTAAATAACATTCCGTAACTTCAGGCGGGAATCGTTCCAGGCGGGAGAATAATCCGGCCGGGAATGTTTCCCGCCTGATTTGTATTTTAACAATATTATTTTGTCAAAACTTACAAAATGTGTTGTTGGATTTTGTGGATTGGATCACGTACAATTGAACCATCAAAAAAAGCAAAGGACAGAGGCCGGCCATGGGGGCCGCATCCTTTGCAGACTAAAGAAATGAGGGGGAAATATGGAACCATCCACACTGACAATAATTATTTTAATCCTTGCGGTTATATCTTTTCTGCTTGAAAAGATACCGGTCAATATGACGGTTATGCTGACACTGTGTGCCCTGGTACTGACGGGACTGGTTACGCCGAAGGAGGCGGTAAGCGGATTTGCCAGCACGACGATTCTGATGTTAATCGGCGTGGTGATTGTCGGCAGCGCTCTGTTTGAAACGGGAGTATGTGACAAAATTGCTTCGATTGTAACTAAATATGCAAAAACGGAACGCCAGATGATTATGGCGATAATGATTTTATCCACGATTATGTCGGCCGGACTGAGCAATTCCGGTACGGTGGCAGTATTTATTCCGATTATTATCGGAATCACGGCGACGACCAGTTTTTCACGTTCTAAGCTTCTTATGTCCGCGTTTCTGGGAGCTATGGCCGGCGGCAGGCTGACGCTGGTCGGCGATGCGGCGGTTAATGTGCTGATTGGGGATCAGATTAAAGAACTGGGACAGCCGTTTGGATTCTTTGAGATTTCGAAAATCGGCATTCCCCTTACCGTCATAATGTTTTTGTATATGTATTTTATCGGTTATAAATTTCTGCCGGATATCAAGATATACAATGATGAAAGCCAGATTTTTACGGAAAAGGCGCCGAAGGATGTACCCAGATGGAAACAGGTGGTCTCCGTGATAATCCTGCTCTGTGTATTTGTAGGAATGATTTTTGAGGACAGGACAGGCATACCATCTTATATGGTGGCAATCATGGGTGCGGTTGCCGACGTGCTTTTTGGGATTTTTACGGAGAAGCAGGCATATCAGCTTGTCAGCATCAAGACCGTAATTCTGCTCGGCGGTATGACGCCTCTGGCTACAGCGCTTAAGAATACCGGCGCCGCACAGATTATGGCCGATATGCTGATACGCATTATCGGCGGTTCTACAAATGTGTATTACATAACCATTGTTATTTTTATTCTGACTTGCGTTATGACACAGTTTATGTCTAACGTTGTCACGATCACCCTGCTGATGCCGATTATCATTGCGATTGCACAGACGATTGGAGTATTCCCGTCTGCTCTGCTGATGGTGCTTTGTATTGCTTCAACTATGTCGATTTTATCACCGATTGCGTGTCCCCCGGCCAATCTGATTTATGCATATGGAGGGTACAAGTTCTCGGATTACCTGAAGAGCAATATCGGGATGGCGGTCGTATTTCTGATTGCGTGCATACTTATAATACCAATGATCTGGCCGCTTTATATTTAAAGAAGAATCGGCAGGGCTTAGCGGTTCGGGCCGGAAGCTGAGGGAGGGGAACATGGATTTACTGATTAATAATGCGGTGGCCGTTGACTTGGACACAGGCCGGGAGACAAAGTGTGCGGTCTGGATTGAAAAGGGAAGGATACAGGGGCTGTCCGAACCATTAACAGGTGAGCGTGCAGATACAGCGGCTGAAATTCTGCTGGATGCGGGCGGCGCTTATATCCTGCCGGGATTGATTGATTTCCATACACATTTATATACCAAGGGAAGCGGATTCGGTTTAAACGGAGATCTCCTGCTGTCATCCGGTGTGACGATGGCCGTAGACATGGGGACAGCCGGCTGTGCCGGATATGAAGCATTCCGCCTGACGGATATCCTGCCCCGGACAATCAATATCAGGAGCTTTTTGAACCTTTCGCCGGTTGGGCAGCCGGGAGCCGGAATTTCTGAGCCTCTGGACAGGGCGGCTGTTAAAGAAGAGCTGATGGAGGAATTAATCACGAAATATGCCGATGAAATCAGAGGTATCAAAGTCAGAATCAGCCGATCGATTGTGGGGGATTTGGGGATTGCACCTTTGGAGCATGCCCTGGAACTGGGGGAGCGCTGGAAGCTCCCGGTCTGTGTCCACACAACGGATCCGCCGGTCCGGGCGGAGGAGATTGTCAGCCGCCTGCGTCCGGGAGATATATACAGCCATATGTACCACAATAAAGGGATGACGATTCTAAAGGAAGACGGCGGCGTACAGGAGGCATTTAAAAAGGCACAGAAACGCGGCGTCATCCTGGAAGTGGGAAACGGCCGGATGAACTTTAATTTTGAGGTGGCACAGCAGGCGGTGAGAGACGGGGTTTATCCCGACATCATAAGCAGTGACGCCACGGCGGCCACATTTGCCAACACACCTGCCATGAAGGATTTGGCGTTTGTTATGTCCAAGTTTTGGAACATGGGAATGCCTCTGCACCGTGTATTTGATTCGGTAACGCGGACTCCCGCCCGCTGTCTCGGCATGGAGAAGCAGGCAGGTATTCTTAAAAAGGGGAGGATCGCGGATCTTACAATTCTCAAAGTCTGTGAACAGGATGTGGAATTTTCAGACTCCGACGGTAACGTCAGGAAGGGGACGTCTCTTCTTGTTCCCGTCATGACGGCGCTGAATGGTAAAATCGTATACCTGCAGGGGGATATTCCCCTGAGAAAAAAGCGGTTATGACTCTGTAGTACTTGGCAGCCCTGTTAAGCAGGTGAGGACGCCGCCGGAACGGCCAGCGGACGGGGGGGTGGGGTTATGAGTCTTTCGTCTCGGGGGAAGATTGTTGTGGTATGGGGCTGCGGGCGAAGATTTTCGCCGGGACGAAAGACTCAAGGCCAAGGGTATCGCCCGTCCACTGGCCTGCGGCCGCTGATAGTCTTACGCATTAAGTGCGGGGGGCGGACCTTGTCGAGGCAACTCAGCGCGTCCATATGCATTTGATATATGTTGGATATGGGATAAAGTATTTGTTAGAGTAT
>UMIC01030815.1_pt1 | contig 93382 bp, 86 predicted proteins | sample 1965681 | NCBI WGS metagenome assembly UMIC01 (sample SAMEA4836114, study PRJEB28245) | human gut metagenome | biome: gut microbiome; material: fecal sample | place: Denmark | collected 2008
GAAGAAGCTGCAAAGAAAGCAGCAGAAGAAGCAAGAAAAGCAGCCGAAAAAGCTGCAAACAATGGTGGTGCGGATGAAAATCTTTCTGCAAGTGCTAAAACACGTGAGCAAATTATTGCCGAAATGAAAGCCAACGACGCAAACTTTGTTGCTCGTGTTACTATCAACGGTATTAATGCTTCCGAACGTGTTGCCGAAAATGGACACGAGTACAACAACTTAATGTTGTTGCTTAACAAGCCCGTAAAAGCAAGTATTTCACAGAAAGACGGTAGCCGGCAAATGGGCTTTACACAGTCGCTACAAGTGTCCGAATATCAGCTAACAGCATTAATGCGTAGACATCCATTCTACGGGCGCTTTGTTAGCATGATTGAGAACGCAATTGCAGCAGGAATGCCAGAGCCGTTTTTCTGCGGAATGGAAATACAGATATTAGCGGAGTTTGTTCCCGCTGGTGTTGTTGCTTCTAATCCGTTTACTCGTAATGCAAACGAGTATGGTGTTAAAGACTATGATAGATATATTTATCATGTTATCGAAGTCTACGAGCCTACAGACGTTATGCTATTTGAAGAATACAAGGCAATGGCAATAGAGTTGCGCAAAATGATGCTTGAGGAAATCAAAGCAGCTAAAGCAGCTAAAGTACAACGTGCTTCCTTGCTTGCTTCTATTGCTTCCACTGCCGAAAATCCATTTTAATCTATTTGGGGGAGTTCTCTCCCCCTTTTATTCACCTTTTAATCTTTATTATTATGCTTACTTTAAAAACTCGCAAAACTATTCTTAGTATAGTTGCTATTGTTTTTGTTCTTGTTGGTCTTTATTTGCTTGTGTTCTTTGCTGAACATCTTTCAATGCTTAGCTTTTGTAGTTCTTGCATTCTTGTATTTGGCGCTGTGCTTTTCTTTATGTTTGCTTATTTATTTGTATGGTGTAAATCATATATAGAATAGTAGTTTTGCTCGTGTTCTTCGTGAACGTGAGCAAGCTATTCGTGCGGAAATTCTCATTCATCAGCAGCTAAATATCATGGTAAACGATTGTGACCTATCTGATAAGCTTTTTCATGCTCATCATTCAGATGATTGTGCTCAATCTGATAAACTTAATAATACTAATCGTTAAACTCTTACAACAATGAACAAAGAAACATTCCTCTATCTTGACGGTCATACCGAGTATCATGAAGTTGACGATAATGCTGTTTATCATCATGTAACAGATGACAATCGTCTTAATTATCGTATTGATGTTAATGATGCTACATTTGAATGGCATAATAATACTTGGATGCAAGTTGCAGATAATGCTTAAGCTAAAGAAGTCATTATTGATGCAAATCTTGTGACATATATATGTCACTCGTAGAGGGGTAAATGCCTTAGTAGTGACATAAGCTTATGTCACAAGATTTGTGGTTAAAATAATGATATTCAGCGTGTTATGACTTAAAAGTAGAATCTTAATAGATATACAATATATATATTAATAATAATATTGGCAATAATAGCAAGATTGACATACTAATCGTATATATTTGCTGTTGTTAAATCAAAAGTATGTTTAATTCTAAATTTTAAGTCAAATGCCTACTATTAATTTTACTAAAACTCGTAAAGCAGCTTATAAAGCCATTAATGAAAGAAGTATTGAAAAGAATAAAGAAATTATTAGTAATCTTGCTCCAACTGTTTTTGCTGTTAGCAAAGAGCTTACTCAAAAAGATATTTATTCAAGTACTCTTAACGTTATTAACGTTAATTTTAATCCTATTAAACGTATAACTGGATTTATTCAAACTTCTTATCATTGGAATCGTGTTGCACTTACAAGCAATGTTATTGTTAAAAATATGATGATGAGCATTCTTGATAATCTTAAACCAAATAGCAATATTGTTGATATTAGTAATAATCAATATGCGGCTAAAGGTTCTCGTAATTATTATCGAGGTGTTGTTGAGCTTGAGAAACATAATCTTATTAGACTTACTAATAAAAAACATATTGTTATTATTAATCATAATGATATTTTTCTTGGTAATTTTAATAGATTTTGTGAACTTTATAATGATATTTATGGTGACATGGAAGTTGCTGTTGATGGCCGTGGTCGTATAATCCTTTAAATTAATAAATATGAAAGATATTCTTAATAAAGCTCTTGCTGCTAATGCTGATACAGATGCTGTTGCTAAAATTATTGATACTGTTGTTAATACTTCTCGTCAAGATGTTCAACCTAAGACTGATAAAGAAGCTGCTATTAAGCGCAGTCTTGCTGTTGAGGAAGCTCTTGCTAAAAGATATAAAGCTCTTCGTTTAGCTGTTGCTAATATTATATCAGATGCTATTCTTGGTGATATTGATGCTGTTAGTGCTGCTGATGATATTATTAAACTTGTTACTGCTGGAAGAATAATTGATATTGAAAATTATATTTGGAGCGCTAAAACTGTTCATAAGCTTGATGATGATGCCGATAGTGCAGCTAATGCTAATGCTAATCATATAGTTAATGTTGATGCTGCGGGTAAAGGTAAGGATAAAAGTGATAGAAGAGTGTTTAGAAAGGATGCTAATGGGAGAATATTTGAGCTTAGAGGTGTTAATAATGATGCTCCTGATGAGCTTTATTGAGATATAAATAAGGATAATAATGATAATAAGGATAGAAAAGAAGATAAGGATAAGGCTGTTGTTGTGGCTGTACTTCCCAATCCCTCCTCTCTCCCTCACCATTCCCTCTAACATTCCCAGATTTATCCTCTCCTCTACTTTCTTTTATATCATCATCACTATTCTTTCTTTTATCTCCTCTTTTAACCTTATATCTATTCCCTCTTTTAGCTTGCCTAACCTCGCCTTTCTCATCACCATTAGCTTGCCTATTTGTACCTCTTTTCGCCTTTCCATTAAGCGCCTTACCTGTACTTCGTGTACAAGAGCTAACTTTAGCTTCTTTAACTCGTCCATTATTAGGCGCACTACAAGCTGCTATTGGCATTAAATATAGCTTTATTAGCTTCATTACGTTCATCTTGATTAGGCTTAGCCTCAATAAGAGCCTCATCGAGCCTTATTATTAGCTTCAATAAGATTAGCTATATCAGTTTTATTATCTTCATTAATAGCATTCTCTATAAGATTATGATTAACATCGTTATATTTATCTTTGTTATTATAATTTTTGTAGTCTTGCTACGAATAAGATTTATTCTACTGATACTAAGCATTTGTATCATTGTCGCTAACACTATTATCAATATTAATAACAATTTGATAAATAATTTCCTATATTGTTTTGGTTATACAGATATGCTTTCTATATTTGTTGCCATGATAATAAAACTAATAATAATATTAATCTTTTAAATTTTACTGTTATGGAAGAACAAGTTCCTACCAATGAAGCTGCTGTTGTTACAGCTGCTGCTCCTGTTAATCAACCAAGTAACAAAGCACAAGACAGAAAAACTATTATTCCTAAAGGTGTTCCTGAAAGCACTGCTAAGATTGCTGCTTTTCTTAATTTCAATTGCGATATTCGTCGGCATACTGCTAAGAATATTATTGCAGCTGCAAGAGAAAGTGGTCTTGTTAAACAAGATAGCAAATGCTATGTGAATTTCCTTTGGAATAAGTTTCAACTTAAAGAAAATAGTCTTAATAAAGAATTTCTTTATACAGAAGCTTTCTTTATCCGTTCTTTCACTAAGAGTTTCGAGGATATAGCTCGTGATGCTGGAGTTGTTCTTGAAAACTTCTTTGTTGATAATGATATTCACGGTGAAGATATTCTTAGTAATAACAATTAACGAATAGTTTGTTCACCTGCCCCGTAGAGGATAACCTAAGCTGAATAACCTGCTTTATTTCATTCTCAATTTGATAATGTTATTCTTTATCGGGGCAGTACTCTAATTGCTTCTATTTATGGAAATAGTTTATATTCCACCTCAAAAAGAAGATAATAATATCGTTGGTATTGCTATTGATGCTGAACTTGTTAATACTGATTTAGATAACAGTTCTGAATATAATGGAATTATGCCAGATGATACTCCTTATAGTAATGATTTTGGTTTTTACGATTAAATTAAAACTTATATTGATATGAAAAAAGAAGAACTTAATAAAATTGCTGCTGCGATTGCTTGTGAATTGATTGGTTGTGACGGTGATTGCGATAATTGTAATAAAGCTGATGTTGAAAAAGAACGTCAAAGGCTTATTAATGAAATTAATGATAAATCTGAAAAGGTTCTTATAACTGCTAAAAATTTTAAAGCGCCAACTGTTGCTAAACAAAAAGAACTTATCTTTGAAAAAGAAAAATATTTTGATGTTCTTAAACGAGTTCTTAGTATTCACGAAACTATTCGGTTTGCAAAAGATGTTAGTATTGATGCTCTTGATAATTTGATTCAGGCTTTCTATATCAATTATAAACTTATTAAGAATTGGAATACTAATATCAATGTTATAATTGAAGAAGATTTGAAAACTCTTGATGGTATTTATCGTGAACGTCTTGATAGTCTTCGAGAAAAAACTAATACAAATGTTGACCTTTCCGGTATTTCTAAAGAAGATTTGGAAAAAGAACTTGCTCGTAGAGCTAATAAATAACAATCTGTTTGTCATAAAATTTCTACATGGATTTGTCACGTTATTGTTCGTGAGAATAGTAATGTTCTGAATTTAATTATTTCTCTTAATACTACGGTTCGTGAGAATAGTAGTATTTTTAATAATAATCATCATTCTATGAATAACGATATGTCGTACATTGGACATGCCATTGATAGTCATGCTTTAACTATTGATATAGAAAATGTATTGTGTTTTCCATGTGTTTAAAATTAACAACTGAATAGCACAGTTCATGAGAATAGTGCTATTATTCTTTCTCTAACTGATGATGGCGAATTGAAGCCGAAACAATGAAGCTTTTCATCCTCTACGGGGGGTGATTGCAGCTAAATAGGTTCTTGTTAATCGTTATTTAGTTCATTGTCTTAGAGTTTAAAAGGTTAGTTATAACAATACTACTTGTGTTGAATGTAAACCTTGTTTACAAATCTGTTTTGTCATGCAGCCAGTGCCGTTCGAGAGAATAGTGCTGGCTTTTTTGTTATTGCTAATTATTATTTACTTAATATATTTATTTATGGAACAAACTATTTTAAATCCCAAATTATTATTGTCGGCGATATTGGCGTTATCGTTGACAACAATTTCTTTGTCTGTGTTTATATTACATCTGTATCGAAGAATCAATACGCTTTGTGATTATTATAATTGTATGTATGGTTATATTAATATGATTAATAAAGCTCAAGAAGAAAACCATAAGGTTATGCTTAAAACTGTTGCTGTTTCTAAAGAGGTTAATGATTTTAACGCTAAACTTATTAAAGAAAATAAAGCTCTTTATGAATATCTTAAAGAAAAATCTAAATAACTATGGATAATATTGAAGAAATCATTGATGCTGATGTTAGAGAAAAAGCCGTTGAAGATATGGTTGCTTATAAAGTCGGCGATGTTGTTTGGGTAATACCCGAAAAACGTTTTGGAATTATCGAAGACCGTAGTCTTGCTAAAGATGCTGATAAAGTTCTTTATCGTGTTCGTACTGCTCCACAGTTAGTGATAAGCTGCATTTCGGAGAAGTACTTAAGCAGACCGCCACATCTTCGTAGATAGGCTTCTTTTGCTCGTCATACGATTTTCTATATCGAAATGATTAATCTATCGTTCTCGAATAAAAATCGCATGGCGAGGCTTAAAATACGTTATTTTCTTATTATATAATACGAAGTTATGTTTAGTTTTAGTTATGATTATAAGAAATACATTAAGATTAATATTATGCTTAATGCTCTTATGGAACGTAATGTTGACGATATAGAAGTAGTTGTTGATTTCTTTCGTTTTCATTTTGGTATTTGGTGTACTGCTAATAAAGAAGATGATTGTTATATTCTTAATATTAATGTTTCGGGTAATAAAGAAATTAAAAATATAACAATTACTGAAGTTTATTATGTTACCAAAACAGATGCTTTGATAGAAGGAGTTAAACTAATTCTTACTTATATTTATTATATTTGTGCTTTTAAACCTGCCGATGCTTATAAGATAGTTAATAATATATCTTTTTACGTTAAAGTTATAGAATCTATCAAAAAAGTAGATGATGATATTAATGCCAGTATAAAAGATAAATTTGATAATTATCATCTTACTAAAATTGATTGTGATTTTCCTGCTCTTGTTGAATCTTTAAATTTTTAATATTATGATGAAGATATATTCCTCTACCAGTGATGCGAGTGTTGTTATTATTGTTCTTGGTAAAACAGAAGAAAGTTGTAAAAAAGTTGCTGCTCGTTATTTTGCCAACAATAATATTAAAGGTGCTCCTGTTGCTATTGACCTCGTTAAATCTACTTATTCTATTGAAGAAGACGCTACTGTTATTTCTTTTAATGGTCATGGATTATGAGATGGGAAATAAAGTTCTGGATTAAAGCTGCAATTACAATTATTGTTATTATTGCAGCTATTATTCATCTTGCTGTTACTATTGCTGATATAATTGTTGATAAGATAAGTTGATGTTGTTCATCCTCTACGGGGGAGGTTAATCGTATTATTATGAATACTATTGCCGATATTATTGTTATTCTTGTTTGTCTTAATATTTGTCTTGTAAACGAATATGTATTTGACAATAAGTATGACGCTCAAAGCATTTGGATTATTATTGCCGTAATTGCGGCTTATTTATTATTTATATATGTTTAATTTAACCAATGTAAAGTTATGGGAAAATACGACGAAGTTGGAGTTATTAACGTTCTTAAAAAAATGTCTGGTATCAGCATTGATACTAATGTTAAAGTTATTACTATTGCTAATGGTATTCCTTTTGGTAATGGTACTAATGGCAAGCTGGATTTTCTTTGCAATCATTGTGGGTATAAGAAAATTTATAAAGCTAATGTTGCCCCCCGTAAAGGAGAAAAGAAAGACGATGCTGATGATTCTACTGATGTAAATATCAAGCATAAACCTAAAGACATTCTTGCTGCTAAAGTAAACAAGATTATGGCTCGTAAACGTTAAAGTCATGGTTAAGTTTAATTTCTCTTTATCTGCGCTTCAACCTAAGAAGCGTGCTCCTGTTAAGAAAAATGATGTAATAGCAAGAGATGTAACAGGTAAAGTTATTACTGTTGATGGAGTTCTTAAATGTTATATCAATAATCCTTATCTTGGACTTAATAGTTCTTATTTCTTTGACCCTGATAGCCATAAAACAGTTAAACGTAAAACTGTTTATTTTCGTGGTAAAGATAAATATGGACATCGTATTAAGATTATTCGAGATAAAGAAAGTAGAATTGGTATGAATAAGAAATTCTATTCTGCTATTGCTGATGGTCTTATTGTACGAGGTAATTTGATTAAGGATAATTTTGGTATTGTTCGTTTTCATGTTATTGTTCGTTACAATCCTTCTGATGTAAGAGAAATATCTGATGCTTATAAAGAATATGAAGAATATATTAATAAAGAAAAAGAAATAAATATAGATAATGGAGTTTGTTCCGAGTAAAAGAAATCAAGAAACTGTTACTCTTAATAAAAGGCAACAAAAGGCTGTTGATAATCTTATAGACTTTATTGCTTCTCCGTTTTCTACAAGTAATAACGTACAAGCTTTATGCGGAGCTGGTGGCGTTGGTAAGACTTTTGTTATGAAATATGTTATTGAACATTGTCGTTATACAAGATCTATGATTGTCTGCGCTGCACCTACACATAAAGCTTGTCGTGTTCTTGCCAATGCCACTAAAATGAAAGTTGATACTATTCAAAAATTATTTGGTTTTCGTCTTGATGTTGATATTGAAGATTTTGACCCAAATAATCCAGCTTTCAGACCCATTGGTGCTGTTAAATTTAATGGTGAGACTGCACGAGTTCTTATAATTGATGAAAGTTCGATGCTTAATCGTGCTCTTGTTAATTATATACTTGCTTATTGTAGAAAACAAGAAATTAAGGTTATTTTTATTGGTGACGATAGTCAGCTTGCTCCTGTTAAAGAAACTGTTTCTTATGCTTTTAAAGTAGCGAATAAAATTAATCGCCTTACTGAGATTGTTAGACAAGAAGATAGTAATCCTATTCGAGAACTTCTTAGTATTCTTCGTACAGATATTAAGAATAGAAGTTATAATTTTCTTTCTTATATTTGTAATCATCGTAAGAATGTTGTTGACGGCAAAGGTTATATAGTTGTTGGTAATGATGAATTTAAACAACTTATCAATCGCGGTTTCGTTGATAAAGATTTTGAAAAGAATGTAGATTTATATCGTCTTGTTGCTTATACAAACAAAGCTGTTACTGGTTGGAATAATCATATTAGGAATGTTACGATTAAAAATGCTGATAGGTCTATTCTTAATAATAATGATTTGATTATGAGTTATACTACAATAGTTGATGAATTTAATGATATTATTATTAATAATAGCGAAGATTATATTATTCGTGATATTCTTAATTTTATTGACCAAGATTATAACTTTAAAGGTTTTATGGTTAAGTTTCAAGCCATTCATGGTGGTGGAATTACTAAACCTTTGTTTGTTATTGACCACAGAGATGCTTATACTTTTAATACTTATTGTCAAGAACTAAGTTATCTTATTGATGCTGCTAAAGCTGCTCAATCTTATGGTAGAAGTTCTAAATGGAAAAAGTATTTTGAATTTAAGCGTAAATATCTTCTTCTTTGTGATGTTCGAGATACTCTTGGACGTATTATGTTTACTCGTGATATTGATTACGGTTTTGCTCTGACAAGCCATAAAGCACAAGGTAGTACATACAAAAATGTATTCGTTGATATAAACGATATGGTATTTGATAAGAATGGACATCCTTATACAAATGCTGATGATTTGCTTCGACGTCTTTATGTTGCTTGTTCTCGTGCTTCTGATTTCTTAGTTTTAAATTATGGCTAAAAAAGAAATTTCGTTAGATAAGGTTTCTGATTTTGGTAAATACATTGGCAAGTCTTGTATTGCTCATAATAAAGATAAAGGTATTATTGTTGGATATACAGTTATTTTTAATCTTTTTATTGTTGGTCTATTAGAAGAAACCGAATATTCTTGGAATATGAATCAAGATGAATATTTGAATTACGATATTATTGAAAGTGATGATAAAGTTCTTGTTCATTCTCCAATGTTTAAAAGTTATTGTTATGATGCTCATGTTATAATAGAAGAATGATTTTCTATATGACTGTTGATACATGTGCCTATTGTGTTTCTTGTCCTAATCGGTTATTTAATACTGGTCGTAATATTGAAGTAGGAATTGGTTGTATTACTTCTGATACTGTTCTTGTTATTCCTCGTGCTTATGGCAAGGAAAATAGAGATAAGTTTATTAGTATATTAAAAGCCATGTGGCTTGATGTGACTAATTACGAACTACTTGAACAATGTTATGTTACTTATGATATTAAGTGTCCTAAATATCCATCTTATAATGTTGCTAAAGATGCTAATATTCATTGTAATCGAATTATGTGTCAAGAACTTGCTCCTATTAAATATAAGTTTATGATAATCTTTGGACGTGCTTGGAATACTGTTCTTCCGGGAAATAATAGTTTTAAAAGCTTTTATTCCAATGGTTATCATATTCTTTATATTCCTCTCAATTTGACCAAACTTGGCGATGCCGAGCATATTAAAGCTGTAAAAAGCAAACTTGCTAAAGCTATTCAACATTTTAATAAATATAGATATATGAGAACTTAACATTATGCTCCGAATAGAATGTTTCGATGTTGAAATTCTTCCCAATTTCTTTTCTATTACTTTTGTTGATTTGGCTGACTATCTTAAAACTTTTGAAGATTGTGTTAATAATAAAGGAAAGAAAATTCCTCTTATTCAAAAACTAACAGTTGCTGAGATTAAAGATAGGCTTAATCGAGTTAAAAGCAAAAAGTTTTACATTACTGCTACTGATGATAGTCAACTATTTACTATGGTTGATTATATTTATAAATTTGCCGTTGACAGTAATGGAGTTCCTGCCCGTACAGATTTATATGGATATAATAGTAAAGCTTATGACAATCTTATGATTGCTGCTTTTCTTATGTATTTTAATCAGTTTGATACTACTAAAGAACTTATAACTAAACTTTATCAAACAAGTAAACGTATTATTGAACTACAGAATGATAAAGAAGCTGGTAAAAATGATTTCTTTCTTCGTAGTCTTAATAAGTTTAAACTTCCTTTTGTTGGAGTTGATGTTATGAGAGTTTTTGCTCTTAATAAAGCTGGTACATATAACGATAGTAAAACAGGAGAAAAGAAATATATTCCTAAAGGTCTTAAACAGACTTCTATTAATCTTCAATGGTATGAACTTCTTGAATATGAACTTCCTCCTATAAACGAAGAAGAAGCAGAATATTATCATAAAGATGTAAAGTATAAAGGATATAGTCTTGAAGAACTTAATAACACTATTGATAAGTGGGATAGGTATATTCTCGATGAATATATTCCTGATATGCTTCATTATAATCTTAACGATGTTTTTATTGTTGCGGAAATAGTTCGTCTTAAACCTGACGAAATTAAATCTCGTTATGCCGTTAGTGCAAGTTATGAAGTAGATGTTCTTAATAGTAGCCGTAGTAATATGGCTGATGTTCTTTTTCAGAAATTCTATACTAAATTTAGTGGTATTCCTTATGACCGTTGGAAAGACGGAAGAACCGAACGTAAAGCCATGAGTATTGGTAAGATTATTTTTGATTGTGTTAGGTTTCATAAACCTGAACTTCAAGAATTACTTGCTAAACTTAGAAAGACTGTTGTTTATCGAGTTAATAAAGATTCTCTTCAAGAAGAAATTATTATTGATAAAACAGTTTATAATTTGGCTACTGGTGGTCTTCATAGTAAAGATATTCCTATGGAAATATGGAGCACTACTGAATGGAAAGGGGTATGGCATTCCTCTACGGGGGAGGTTATTGATAAACCCGTAGATTCACGTCTTTATACAATTCTTCATTTCGATATTTCTTCATATTATCCTTCAATCATGGCTTATTACGGAGTTGCACCTGCTCATATGGTTAAGAGCGCTTTTCGTAATCTTATTCAATGGATGAAAGATACTCGTGTTACAGTTAAACATTCTGATGAAGCTATTGTAGATGGTATTCCTCGTGATGTTCTTGCGCTTGTTCTTAAGATAGTTATTAATTCTATTTATGGTAAATTTGGTTTTGAAAACGGAGCTTTATATGACCGTCTTGCAACTCTTCAAGTTACTATAAATGGCCAATTAATGATGCTTATGCTTTGTGAAGAACTTGAAGCTAACGGTATTCGTATTATTTCTGCTAATACTGATGGTATTATGGTTAAGGTTTATGAAGACCAAATAGAAACTTTTAATGCTATTTCTAAAGATTGGCAAGAAAGAACCGGTATGAGTGCCGATAGTGATGTTCTTCATTGTCTTATAGCTCGTGATGTGAACAATTATATTGCTCAATTTCGAGTTAAAGATAAGAAAACTGGCGAGCTTAAACTTGAAGATGAACTCAAAGGAACGTTTAATCCTCTCATGTATCTTAATGACCTTCAAAAAGGTTATAGTATGCCTATTGTTAGCAAAGCTGTTTATGATTATTTTATTAATCATATTCCTGTTATGGATACTCTTAAAGCTGCTACCAATATTCTTGACTTCTGTATGAGTCAAAACGTCGGGAAGCAGTTCCATGTCGAAGAAACCAAAGTTGTTGACGGTAAATATACCGTTCATGTTTGTCAACGATATGTTCGTTTTTATGTTTCTAACAGTGGATGTATGATTGAGAAAGTTCATAATGTTAGTGGTGCTCGTCAACGTATGGCTGCTGGAGTTCAAGTTAAAGTTTGTAACAGTCTTGATGATGTTGATATTGCTTTTCGTGATATTAATTATAAATATTATTATGATGAAGTATATAAGATTATCAATCCTGTAAAGCTTGGCATATCTCCTAAAGGTAAAGGCAAGACTAAGATTAAAAAACAAGCTGGAATGTATAATACTCTCTTTGATGAAGATGACTATGAAGATACCTAATAACTATTACGATATTGCTACTCGTTGGGTTAGTGAATTTAATGCCAATGCTACTTACATTTATACACTTGACGAGGATATAACTCTTCTTTGTCTTGAAATTTGTCAAAGAAGTATTGCTAAAAATCCTGCTACTAAAATTATTATTGTTGTTGATTGTTATGCTACTCGTTCTGCTGTAGTTAATACTCTTAACAATAATATTCCTACTACTAATTATACTGTTTTAAGTGTCGATTATATTCGACATGATATTAATTATCGTTATAATATCGCTATTTATGTAAATCTTAAAACTGTTGCTGGAGTTCGTGCTGTTGCATCTCGAACAAAGTATGGTTTGTTTATTATGAATAATGCTATTGGTAATGATAAATATTCTGCTGCTGATAAAGCTGAAATTTATAAGCTTTTTCCGCCAATGAATAATGCTAAGATTACAGACATTACATCTGTTATCTCCCCCGTAGAGGAACATCGTATCATGCTTGGCTTTACTAAAGCTGGTGATAGAGAAAAGTATGAGGAATATACTGATTATATTACTGGCTGTATTAATATCTTTGGTAGTTTTGAAACTATGGAGTTTGCTCGTAATGGTAACAAATTTACTGGAGAAAGTGCTGAACAAGTTCGTCTTGGTATTGCTGCTTATAATGGTTGGAGTGACAAACTCGACCCAAATAATCCTTTTGATAAAGAAGTTGATTCCTATTTTAATCCTACTTCTCTTGAAGAACGAGCTAATACAGCTTATAATGTTATGCGAGAACGTAAGAATCTTCTTACCGATAATTATAGTAAATTTGACGCTATTTTAGATTTGCTTAATAATCAGCTTAAAGGTAAGAAAGTTATTATTGTTTCTAAACGTGGCGAATTTGCTGCTGCTATAACTGAATGTCTTCTTGAGAATGGTATTGCTTGTGGTGATTATCACGATTGTGCTGCTCCTAAAGCTATTATTGACGAAACAACTGGAGATTATGTTCGTTATAAATCTGGAAATAATAAAGGTGAAATTCGTCTTTATAAAGCACAAGCTCTTTCTAATCTTAATGTCGAGCGATTTAATCTCGACGCAAATTCGTGCGATTTAAGCGACTTTCAGAAGTCTACCTTATTAAGTGTATTGAGTATGAAAAATCGTGGCTATACGGGGCTGGAATGCAGCGTAGATGCCGTTATTTTCACTACCCCGTTCAACGATACTATCAAAGAGTTTCGTTATCGTTATAACGGTATTCATTTTAATACTGATAAGGCTGTATTTTATAAATTGTATCTTGCTGGCACGATTGAAGAAAAAGAGCTAAATAAAGAGAAAAACAGCCCAATGCACGAAATTGTTAAAAGTGATAATCAACAGAATTTTTTCGTTGCTGATGATTGTTAGTTTAAAGATAATATCTATCTTTGTCAATGTAATCAAGAACAAAAAGTTAGGTCTTTGAAATAATGGAGAATAAAGAAATCAATGAACAACAAGAAGTAGTTGCAGATTCAGTTCCTGCTGCAACTAAAAATGAAAATCTTCCTGTTAATCATGCTCGTGGTTTTAGTTCTATTAATCTTTTTGATGCTAAGCAGCAAGCTGCTGCTGAAATGCTTATCACTAAGATTATGAGAAGTGAAAAAGGTGGTGTTAAGTCTGTTAATGATGGTCTTGCTATCCTTATGCGAGCACAAGATTTAGGTCTTCCTTTTAGTACATGTATTGAACATATTCATGTTATTAACGGTAAGACTGGGACTGATATTCATATTATTAAAGCATTATTGTCAAGGGCAGGAGTAACTTGGGAACTTATCAAAGATTATACTCCTCAGTATGAATATACTGATGGCTTTAATGTTTATGCTGAAAATCTTCTTCCAGAGTTTTGTATTAAAGCTACAAATGCTGATGAAGCTACTAAGAAAGCAGAAGCTGATACTGAACATGTATATGTTTATCCTGTTAAATGGTATCAAGATTTTAATGGGAATACTTATCGTGAATATCAGCTTACTGAACATCATCAAGTAGCCGTTAATCAGAAACATGCTAATAATATTATTGCTCAAAAGAAGATACCTATAACTCGTATTCCGGCTAAGCCTATTGACTTTGTTACGGAGTATGACCTTTGCCGCATCGTTAATGGTAAAGAAGTTCACGCTATTGGACATTTTTCTTATTTAGAAGCTCAAGCAGCAGGTATGTTTACGAAAGATACATACCAAAAATATGCTCGTATTCTTATTGGGCATCGTGCTTTTACTTATGCCGCTCGTGATATTGCTTCGGATATTCTTTTCGGAGTTATGGAAACTTCTGAATTAAAGATTGTTAGTGGTCGTGAACTTAACGATGCGGATATTATCGACATTAGTGCTGAAAATGTCAATTAAATTACAAATAGAAATTTTAGTTAACGTGGTGATAAGCCACACAATATTAATTTTAAAAACAAATTTGTTATGAAAACTTTTGCAAATGGTAAATTAAGTTTTGGTCTTGGTGCAGTTAACGTTGCTAAACGTGGTGTTGTTAGTGAACCTGAATTGGTTATCAATCCGACAGTTGGTGCATTCCGTATCACTCCGCCTGTATCTCGTGCTTTGGGTCTGGCTAACGGTGACTATGTAATGTTTATTTCTACTGTTGCCGAAGTTGACAAGGCTATTGCAGAACGTAATCCGGAACTTGTTGCTCTGTGTGCAGAAAATGGTATTGACATCAATACTCCTGAGGGTGTTGCTGCTATTCATGCTGAATTTGACGAATGGGGTATTGCTAAAGGCGTTCAACTGTTTGACGCTAAAGGTAATCCTATGATGTGCAAAGAACGTATGACTATTGCCGACAAGCTGCTTTATGTTAAGAATAACTTTGCAGCTATCTTTGAAAGTGCTGTTAACAATGGTGACCCCGATTTTGCTGCTTCTCTGCAAGCCGAGGGAATCACAGAAGAACAGCAAATAGAGATGTTGGCTAAGACTATTGACGCTGATGAAGTTGAGAAGTATTCAGGTGCTAAATGTGCTAATTCTTCTAACTTGTCTGGTACTGGTGTTACTCTGACTTTCTCTGATGCTGCTGTTTGGGCTACACTGAAAGCTGATTTGGGTGATGCAGCTAAGACTGTTAATCGTACTTTTGAAGTAGATGTAACTGAACTTCGTACAGGTATTTACAATGACGGTTGTAAGGATGTTGAAGTTAAGGTTGCTATGCTTGGTAATTTCAAAGACGAAACTCCGACCCGTGGTCGTAATGTAGAAGCTACTAAAAAAGAAGCTGACGCTGAATAATTCTCCGTTATTTTAGATAACTAATATAAAAGGTGTACATGATACTATTGTTGATTGTACACCTTTTTATTTGTCTTTATTTTATTAACCATTTAAACGTTTAAATTATGCCAACTACAAAAATGGCTGCTAATGCGCAAGCAGCCGAAGTAGAAAATGTTGCTGCCAATGCAGCTGTTGAAGAAACTAAAGTAGAAAATCAACCAGCAAGTGAAGCTCCTAAGAAACGTCGTCGTGGTCTTTCCGAAAGTCGTGGTACTGCTCGTCTTAAATTTGATGAGCGTGATATTGACCAGTCTACTCATCTTTTTAAAGGACATCTTGAAACAGTTGAACTTGCTTGGGCTACTGAGAAAGAAGATAGTGGTCGTGCTTCATTTGCAGGTCTTGCTATTCCAAGTTTAGTATTTACTTTTGCAAGCAATGCTAAGGATGCAACTGCTCGTAAGTATGTTACTCTTCGTTTCTCTCCTGTTGAAAGCAATGCTCTTACTATTCCTGGTGCTACCGAAGAATGGAAAGTTAATCAAGTCTTTGATTATCTGAAACACATTCTGAATGTGTTCGTTCTTAAGGGTAAAGATATGCCAGAAGAAATGGCTGATGCTCTTGAACTTCCTTACGAAGACTTTAACGAACAAATGGAGTATGTTCCTGTTGAACCTGAAGAAGTTCTTAGTGGTTGGAGAGTTCTGTTTGAGAACTTTATTTCTATTATGGAAAACAATGGTAAGCCTGTTTATAAAACTGCCGCTGGTTCTTATATTCCTCTTTGGATGAAACTGCTTCGTTTTACTAAAGTCAAGAATGCTTGGAAGCCTGTTGTAAGTGGTAACGGTGCTGGCGATTTTGGTTTCAACGGATTTGTTGGTGAGGGTGTTATTGAAATCTTCGACCAAACTAAAGCTCCAGTTCTCCATGTTGACCCGACTAAAGAAAGCTTGATTTATCGTGAAACCGCTAAAGCTCCGATTGCTCCTGCTATTCCAGGCGCTCCTGCCGCTGGTGGCGTTTTCAATCCGCAAGTACCCGCTGGTGCTCCAGTAGGCGGTTATGGTGCAGCTCCTATGCCTGCTTCTCCTGCCGCTGCTACTAATCCTGCTGATGATTTGCCGTTCTAAGCTGCTATTATTGGCGAAAAATAAGTAGTAAATAAATTTGGCTGTAAATCTGTGAACTCCCATATTGGCGGTTCACAGACTTTTTATTTTACTACTATTGACAATGACAATATGAGAAGAACTATTAATAATGGTACGCTTACTAAAGACTTTATATTTTCCAAAGTTAGTCAAGTTACAATTTTCTCCGTATATTCAGGTGTAAGTGATTATGTTATTCAACATTGCATTGATACCGGCAATCTTATTTCCAGTCCTTTTAGAACTGACGAACATCCGAGTTTTGGTTTTCGTTATAACAATAAAGGTGTTCTTAAAGGTAGAGATTTTGCTGGTTATTTTTGGGGAGATTGTCTTGATGCTGCTGCTTATGTTCTGTCTGGTATTGTCAAACGAAACATAGATATTAATAATAAAGCTGATTTTCTTTTCGTTCTCCGCCATATAGTTTATACTTTTCGTGATATTATTTACGGTAAAGAAAAAGATACCAACGTTGATGCACAAATAGCTGTTTCTCTTCAAGAAATTCGTAATCGTAAATCTGTTATCGAAATTGCTACTCGTCCGTGGAATAAATCGGATAAAGTATATTGGGAACAGTTTGGTATTAGTCTTAATCATCTTAACACTCATTTCGTTTATCCTATTGAGCAATATTATATTAATCGTTATTCTAATCCCGAACCTAAGTATTATTATGACAAGAAAGACCCTTGTTATGCTTATGTTCTTGGACAAGATAAACATGGTATATATAATATTAAGCTTTATTTTCCTAAACGAAAGAAAGGTGATGTTAGATTTATTACTAATTGTAATCATATTGAAGGTGTACTTAATCTTGAACGTAATGATTATGATATAGTTGTTATAACTAAATCCACTAAAGATAGACTTGCTATTGAGAACCATTTCTATGTTTCCAATCCTCTACGGGGGGTGGAAGCAGCTGATTTAAAGATTGGTGTTCTTAATCTTCCTCATGAAACTTATCGTCTTAAACAAAAAGAATATAATTTTATTCAAGAAAAGCTTGCTGCTAATGGTAGCATTATTTCTCTTATGGATAATGATATGACAGGTTATCGTGAAGCTATTTGGCTTCGTGATGCTTATAATATTACTCCAATTCTTATCCCTAAAGAATATGATGTTAAAGATTTTAGTGAATTGAAGAAAGAATATTCTAATGAAATAGTTAATCAACTTATTGTTGATGTTTATAATTATCTAACTAATAATAGTGAAGACAATGGAGAAGACAGTGAACTTACTTGGGATACGGGAGAAAGCGATACTCTGCCGTATTAGAGACATGCACGACAAAGTAGTGCTAATGATACCAATTACCAAAGAGCAAGAAGATACTCTTGAACGTACTGAACGACTTAATCTTGGTGATAAGTTTAACAATCTTGAAGTTAGTCGTAAAAGTGTTATTTGCTACGGCGAAGTAGATATTGATAATCCTCAAGATGCCAATGCTATTAAGAAATTTGATTTGCTTGGACATGGTGAAACTGATAACTTTGTTCATGCCAATTTTGATTATGAGAAAGGCTGTTTTACTACAATTGATGGTAAAGCTAAAGGAGCAACAACTTCTGATGCTATTCTTTGGTATCGTTACAATTATGTTCTTATTGGTAAGCCTAAGCGTGTATTGATATTCAAGATAAATAAATCAGACTTGTAGTTATGAGTATTAATTTTGAACCCGATATTTATGATACGAATTGGGCGAATTATGAAATACAAACTAAAGGGCATATTCGTGCTCTTGATGATTTGCTTCATAGTCTTGATTGTTCTCGTTATATTAAGGGAGTTGGTTATCCGATTAATATAAATCATTATGCTTATGCCCGATATAGTTGGGAATATAATTACATTATAGAACATGGAATTGATAACGGAATACTATCTGATGAACAATGTAAAATATACCGAGAAAGATTTAATGCTCTTGATAGGAAAAACGAAGTGTTCGCAGCGGAACATCCTGAAATCGGTAACTATAAGAAAAGTAAAGGTGCTAAAAGTAAAAAAGATAAAGCCGATGTTGTCGAACGTAAACCTCGTACTCGACGAGTTGCTACAAAAGACATATTTAGCGGAAAAGTTAGCACAGAAACTTTATCCGAAGATGGTAGTTTAAAGAAAACTGCTGCTGATAGACGATTAGATGCTCTTAATGCTCGTGCTGTTAAATTTAGTTTTGGTACATTTAAACCTAAGGATAAATGAAGATATGGTTATATAGAAAAAATAATGTTGAACAGCCTTATCGCTGGAGTGCTGAACTTAGTCCTTATAAAACTTGTATAGTTGTTCAGTATGGTATTGTTGGTAAAGCGATTCATACTGATACTTATGAAGTTACTCAAAAAGATGCTAATAAAGAGCTTCTTTCTCGTTATAACGAAAAGAGGAAACAAGGTTATGTAAGTATTGACGATATTAAAGATAACGCGCAATTACCCCCCGTAGAGGATGAACAAGCTCTCTATGCTTATCTTGTTGCTTATCTCCCCTCTTATCGTAATAATCAGAATAATGGAAATATTCTTCCTATGCTTGCTAAGACTTATACTGGTAATATTTGGAAGAAGACTTCTTGTATGCTTGGTCAATGGAAGATTAATGGTCTTCGTTGTTTTATTACTGCTTATAAAGGAGATACTATTTTTAATCCTGTTAGACTTAAATTTCAAAGTAGAGAGGGTATTGTTTGGAATACTTTAACTACTCTTGAAGATTATTTGTTTGATTCTTTGCCTGCTAATATAATTCAAGCTATGCTTGATTATGGTTGGGCGCTTGATGGAGAGATTTATCTTCCTGGTTATAGTGTTAATGAGATTAATCATTTCGTTAAAGACCCCAATGATGCTCATAATAAGCTTCTTCAATTTTGGTGTTATGACATTGCTATTCCAGAAATGGTTCAACATAAACGAGATAGAATACGTTTTGATATAAAACCTCGTATCGTTTTTGATGATAAAGATAAACACCTTAATAATAAAGAACAGCTTATTATTCTTCCTACTTATGATATTTGTAACGACAATGATGCACATGCTTGGAGAGATAAATTTATTGATTTAGGTTTTGAGGGACTTATACTTCGTAATCCTGATGTTGATTATCAATATGGTCGTCGTCGTGTTGGTTATATGGAAAAATTTAAAGCTAAGACTGACGGTAAGTTTGTAATTGTTGATATTCAACCTGAACGTAAACGCAATCTTCCTATTATTACTTGTCGTAATGATATTAACGATTCTACTTTTGAAACTCGTTTTAGTCTTCCCCATGATAAACAAGAATATATTCTTAATCATAAAGAAGATTATATTGGTAAGTCTGTGTTTATTTCTTATGGCGAACGAAGTGGTGTTGAGAAAGTTCCTTTTCACATTAAAGAAGTTAGTTTAATTAATGCCGAAGTTTAATTTTAGTAAAGTTACAAAGCCGATAGAAAAGACAGAAAATGTTCCTCAACAAGATAATAATAAAGTTAATAGTATTCTTTACGATTATCATGTTATTACTTCTAAGAAAGTAGATAAGACTAAAAGTTATTATGATGCTTTCTTTAAATCTCTTATTCTGTTTACTGATTTTGAAGCTAAATCTTATAATATTCTTCAACGTTGGGATGCTGATACTAAAGCTACACAATTCTTTGTAGCTCTTTATGCGGATGAAATTGAAGACGCTGTTAAAATCAAGCGAGATTATACCGGTGGATATAAGATTTATACTTATAATATTATTCCTTCTGCTAATAAGAATTATAATGTAAATTGTATTCTTGTTGAAGAAAGAGATAATCCTAAAGCTGTTATTTATCGTATTAGATAAGCTAATATTAAGGCTGGTAATGACAATGAACTTGTTGTTGCCAGCCTTTTTGTTTGCTATATATCTGCTTTCGACTAAACTAAAATGGCATAAAATGCAGCCGTAGATGCGCTTCTTTTCGCATATATTCAATTATCTATTCAAAGATGATTAATTGTATTGATTTCAACAAACGTCCAACAGCGAGCCTTAAAATGCGTCATTTGGAAAATGAAAAAAAAATTAATAGTTTTTTCTTCATGTAACTATTATTCGTATATTTGCTGCAAATATTAATGTTATGATAAATTTTAGTAAACGTAATCTTATTGGTTTTGCTGGAACTATTGGTTCTGGTAAAGATACTGCTGCTGAAATTCTTAATTACCAACGTCTACAAGGTACTTATGCTACTTATAAGGCTTGGAAAGAATTGCATGATACTAATTATCGTCCTGCTGATTTTCCTGTTGTTCATTTTAGTGATGCTATGAAAAATGTTGTTTCTATTGTTTTTAATATTCCTTTGGAAGATTTAAATAATAGAGATAAAAAAGACAATGGTGTTTATTGTTTTGATACAAGAAAAATCATTGATTTTAATATTGCTGTTAGAAAAGGTTATAATGTTATTGACTTTAATGATTTTGTTGCTTATGGTATTCCTTTAAATACTACTCGTTGTGGTGTCAAAGTTCGTCATTTAATGCAAGCTATTGGAACAAATCTGTTTCGTAATAATCTTAGTCAAAATATTTGGGTTGATAATACCATGTTTCGTGCTACTGCTTGTATTAATCATTATGGACTTTGTTTTATTCCTGATGTTCGTTTTCAAAACGAAGTTAATGCTATTTTAGATAAAAGTGGAGTTGTTTATCGTATTAATAGATTTGAACCTAAAGATGATAAATCTGTTCACGAAAGCGAAAGAATTAATATTCTTGAAAATTGTATTGATATTGATAATAAAACTACTCTTCTTTCTCTTTATTACAAGATGTATGATATTATGCGAAAACAATTGATTTGACCATCCTCTACGGGGGAGACTTATAGATATAGTTATGAATATTATTAAACCCGCTGTTGAGCTTTGGCAAGAAAATGATGATTGGATTCATCATGTTGCTAAATGTGCTCGAATTTGTTATGCTTCTGATGGAAGTAAAGATGAGAAGCTTGTTGACAATCTATTAAAGCTTGGACATCTTAGTATGTTTAGACATCGTTCTATTTATTATATTATTCCTAAAGATGATAAATATACAGAACTTGTTACAAGATTTGAATTTTGCCCTTATGTTGAATATCTTATTGGCAATGAAGCTATTTATTTAGCTACTAATGGTCATTTTTATATTGAACATAAAGATAATATTCTTAAAACTCTTGAATCGTTTATTGTTACTGCTGAAGAATTTAGTAATTGGGAAGTTGGTTGGCAACTTATAAGATATACTTTTAAAGTTACTACTCAAATTAGTACTTCTCGTGAGCTTAACCGTGTTAGTCCTAATAATATTGCTGAACAATCTACAAGATATGTTTATGAAGATGGTACTCTTTGTAAGCCTCATTGGATTAGCGATGAAGAAGCTGATATGTTCAATGAAAATAATGATGTAGATTTAGATGAAGCTATGAATGTTTATCTTCGAGGTTGTAAAAAAGATTTTGAAGATTATAAACTTCTTATAGATAAATATAAATTAAATCGTCAAGATGCTCGTGGCAAACTTCCTATTGATACTGCTACTATTTGTGCTTATACATATTCTATAAAAGAATGGCGAGCTATTCTTGATTTACGTTATTATGGCACAACTGGTGCTCCTCATCCAAATGCAAAGATTGCTGCTGGTATGATACGTGAAGAACTTATTAAACTTGGATATAAATTTAAATGATTAAATTAATACAACTATGAATATTTTTGGTAGACTTTTTGGTAGACTTTTTGGACTTGGTAATAAAGATAAAAGAAATTATGAGGATAAAACTCCTTATAAAATTCAAATTATGAGAAAAGCTCTTGTTAGACGTGATGTTGAGTTTGGCACTCATGTTTATTCTGTTTATGTACCTGCTCGTCTTGTTGGAAAATATCAAGATGCTCTTATAAAGAAAGCAAAGAAAGCTGTTCTTACTCCTCTTGAAAAGACTTATCTTACTGGTTATCTTAATCCTGCTTATCGTTATGCAACAGAACCTCGTAAACGCAAATAATCCTATTGAAGTTGTTCAAATTGGTGTTAATTTTTGGGGATATAAAATATATGCTACCAAAAACGGTCTTAAACTTGTTGATAACGGTGATGGATTGCACAGTCTTAGTGATAACAACGATATAGATAGCGACCCTTGTGCTCGTGCTAAAACTAATAGATTTAAAATTGTAGATAAATTTAATAATTAAATGAAGAAAAGTAAACGTTATCGTAAAAAGCTTGATAAGACTCCTCTTATTAACAAAAGAGCTATGCGTTATATTATTGAACATAATAATCTTTGTAAGCATGCTATAAGAGAACTTAAACTTGCCGGTTATACTCCTAATGGCAATGAACCTGCAAATTGGATGTATCAACAAGTTCTTGAAGCTATTGTTGTTTTTGCTTCTCATAACAATAGTGGAAGTTCTGCTCCTTGGGAAATCAACCTTGTTAAAAATCTTTGTAATTGGGGTGTTATTTCTCCTCTTCGATTTACTGATAATGAATGGAATGTTATTAGTAAAGACGGTACTTGCCAAAATAATCGTAATAGTAGTTTCTTTAAAGACCCTGATGGTAATATTTATAATATTTATGCTTTTAGTAAGAAACCTATTAAAAGATATAAGTATGATACTAAAACTTGGGAAAACAATAATACTGGTATTACTTGGAACGGTGGTCTTTTTGAATATAAAGACGATGTTTTAACTGGTCGTTATATTAATAGATGTAATCTTTGGAGTTATGATATAAGCAAACCTTATACTCCAAAAGAAAAACAAGTTATTAATTGTGTTGAAGTAGAAATTGCTCCAGACAATTGGATTATGGCTGTTGATGCAGATAGTTATCAATTAGGTCTTCTTAGTTGTTATTACTATATTCAATGGAAAAAATGTCCTTGTATGAAAGGTATTCGTCTTGAAGATGTTACTCCCGAGCTTGAAGAACTTGCATTTAAACAAATAAAAGGAGAAAAATAATATGAATAAATCTCTTTATCAAATTGATATTGAACTTCAACGTATTGTTGATGAAATTATTGATAATGGTGGTGAAATTACTCCTGAACTTGAAGAACAGCTTGCAATTAGTCAAGATAATCTTAATGAAAAACTTGATAATTATCGTAAATTGTTTACAATGATTGAAAGTCGTGCACTTGCTTGTAAGAATGAGAAGCAACGCATTGAAGTTCTTCAAAAATCTCGTGAGCGTGCCGCTAAAAGACTTAAAGATGCTATGCTTGAAGCTGTTCTTAAATGGGGTAATTCTAATAAGAGCGGTAATAAAGTTATTGAGTTAGATGATGCTAAACTTATGACTCGTGCTACTACTGTTTGTGAAACCAATACTCCTTTGGTTCTTAGTTTAATTGATGCTGTTCTTGAACGTTATCGTGAACTTTGGAACGTCGATATGCTTCAACCAGATGCTGATGAAGCTGATAATATTGACCCTAAAGGTTTTATTCAAACTGTAAATGCTAATTTTGTTGCTGAAAATCCTGATGCCGCCGAAACTGTTAAAGAAAGAAATGATTCTTTATTTACTGTAGCAGACCTTGAAGCTACTAAAGTTAAATTTGAAATTGAACTTAATCTTCTTGACCTTTGTAAGAAAGTAAATTGGGATGTTCTTAATATGTTCTTTAATCACGAACATGAAGCAAATCGTGTTGCTGCTTCTTCTAATTCTGATTATAAGCAATATATTACTTCTCGCGAAACTGCTCTTGTTGTTGCTGAACTTTGTCAAAGTCAATCTTTAACTATTAAATAATAAAGTTATGCTTGACGTTATAGATAAACTTGAAGAAGTTATTGAATATGTTCGTAACACTTATGGTATTAATACTCGTGAGCGTATTATTGACGTTATAGAAGACTTCTTAAAAGAAATCTGATTATGGCTTATAGTATTAAAGGACTTCCTTGGCAATATAAAGGTAGTAAAGATGTTACTCAATGCAGAACTTCTGCTCAAGTAATTGAAGCTGCCCAGCTTAATTGGGAAGTAAAGAAAGCAGAGATGATGGCTAAGATGCCACTATCTCTTGATATGGATAAAAATCTTGATGATTTGACCGAAGCTAAAAGACGAGATAATGATGCTCATATTCTTGGTAAGAATATTTATGCTCGTTGTGATAACCAATACTGTACTTATAGAGATGATTATAAAATTCCTCTTGGTATGGTAAAAGGTAAATATACTATTGTTCAAAATAGTACTGCTTTTAAATTCTTCGATACTGTTATTGGTGAAAATTCTGCTATTTGGCAAACTGCTGGTTTCTTTGGTAATGGCGAACGTATTTTCGTTAGCGCTAAGCTTCCTGATAATATTCTTGTTCATGGTGACCCTGTTGAAAACTATTTAGTATTTACTAATAGCCATGATGGCAGTAGCGGTGTTCGTGTTCTGTTTACACCTATTAGAGTTATTTGTCAAAATACTCTTAATGCTGCTATTAGAACTTCTACTAATAGTTTTAGCATTCGTCATACTGAAAGTGTTCATAAAAATATTGAAATAGCACACGAAATTCTTGGTATTACTAAGAAACGTATTAAAAATACTGAATGGGCTTATAATGTTCTTGCTGATATTAAACTTACCGATGAAGATGTTATGGAGTATATTTGTAAGAATAATCTTACAGAAACTGAACTTGAAGCTTTAAATACTACAAAACATTCTTTTAAAGAAGTTGTATATCGCAATGCCCTTGCTATTAACGATGCTAATATAAGTACACGAAAACTTAATGTTATTAGTGATACTTATGAATATTATCATAGTGGTATTGGACAAAGAGAAATTGCTGGTACTGCTTGGGGTGCTTTTAATGCTATTAGTGGCTACTATTCTAACGTTGATGGTTCTGCCGATGGAACTAAACGTATGGATAGTCTTTTATTTAACGATAAAGCTAAGAAACTTGAACGTGCTCTTAATTTTAATTTTGCAGAAATATTATCTTAGTTATTAACTTAAAAACAATTTTATTAAAATGGGAAATTTAGCTCTTGCCGTCGCAAATGCTATTGTGGATTATAATCTTGGTGCTGTTAGTACTATGGATGAACTTTATCAACAGCTTGACCGTGATATTAATCGTGTAGAGGTTAAAGTTTATCGTGAAGATAAATCTATTCCTCTTCCTGCTTATGGTAAAGATGGCGATGCTTGTATGGATGTTGTTGCTAAGAGTATTGAATATGATTTAGTTAAAGACCGTTGGGTTGTTCATACTGGTCTTCATTTCGAGCTTCCTAAACATTATGAAATGGAACTTCGTCCTCGTAGCAGTAATACTAAATATGATGTTTATATTCCTAACGCGCCTGGTACTCTTGATGCCGGTTATCGTGGAGAATTACTTGTTATCTTTAAACGTAGAGATGCTGTTGTTGTTCAAGAGGGAGATATTATTGATGATATATTCCCTTATAATCCCGGAGATAGAATTTGCCAACTCCTTGTTCGTCGTCGTGAAGAAATTCATTGGCATGAAGTTGATAATCTTGAAGATTTAAGTACTTCTGAACGCGGTGCTGGTGGATTTGGCTCCACAGGCAAATAAAGCTATGAAAACAATTCAATTTGTTAAAGCTAATGATTGTCTTGCTTGTGACTTAGTTGATAGTATTATTTTTGATAATGTATTTGAAGGTAATGTTCCTGTTGATATAGATATTCAAAAAGATACTTTTAATGATGCTCAAACAAGAGTTAGTATGTTTCATACTACTGCTGTTCCTCTTCTTATTTTTCGTGTAGACGATAAAGAAGTTGCTCGTATTACAGGTTCTATGCCTGCTGATTTTTATAAAACTGTTATTGATAAATTTATCGAATTATGACGGTTGTTGAACTTATTCGACTTCTTCAAGAATGTAGTCCTGAAAAAGAAGTTACTATATATGATTATGGTTACGGAGATTGGTATTCTGTTGTTCGTGTTGAAGAAGACGATAATGATGTTAAATTAAATTTTGAATAAGTTATTAAAGTTATGAAAGTAAAAGAACTTATTGATAAACTTAAAGATTATCCCGAAGATACGGAAGTTATCGTTCTTGATATTGCTTGGGGCGATAATATGGATATTATTGCTGTTCAAAACAGTGATGATTATGAAAATGTTGTTGTAATAGCAGCCAAATCATAAAAGAAAAATTTTATATGTTATACATGGCAAGATTGGTACAAATGCCAATCTTGCCAATCTTGACAATACAGCCGATACAACCCCCCGTAAAGGATGAACAATGAGATAATTGTCCAGATTCTTGCTCCTCTACGGGGTGTTGCATTTGCTAATTTAGATTTGTTAGATGTGGCTGTTATTGCTTGTGAAAGTAGTAGCAGCCTTTTTAATTCGATTATTAATTTTAAACTTTATAATATGGCACTTGAATTAAGAGTTTTTGATTTTAAAGCTAAAGACGATAATGGTAATGAAATTACTCGTTATGCTGTCCAGCACATGACTGACCGTGGTTTTCGTACTCTTGTTATTAAGATTAACGCAGAGTTTAATAATCTTATTTTTGATAAGAAAACTGATGCTACTAATATGATGAAATTATTAAAGAAGTTATAGCTATGTTACTCAATTTTGGTATTCTTTTAGTTGCTCTTATTATTTATCTTTGTTGTAATCCTGGAGTTATACGAGTGTTTTTTGAAGATGGAATGAATGGTGTTGTTAAATACAACGAAGAAAAACGTGAAGATAAAATTCGTGAAGCTATTAGCGATAAGCGTAAAGAACTTATTGCTAAAGGTTATTCCAAAAATGAATGTGGAACTATTTTGTTTCATTATGAAGATTGGATTAGACAAAATGGTCTTGGTGCTAAATCAAGATTTAGATATTAGTTAGAATAACAATGACCTCCCCCGTAAAGGATAGGCATGAGATAATGATGCTCTGCTTACTCCTCTACGGGGGAGGTCTTTTTATATAGTTGCTGCCCATGCTTTTGATATTGTTATTGCTGTTATTAAAGCTCGTCAAATATGACCCATTTTAAGGCTCATGTAGCCACTTTCGTATCAAAGCAATACAAACTATCATTTCAATAAAGAAAATGCGAAATTCGCAAAGGAAAATAGCTAAATACGGCATGTATAGATACAATAAACCCCGGCTTACCATAGTGGTAGGTCGGGGCTTTTTACTTCCAATAGTAGTCGAATTTGCAGCGTCAACCTTATTATCTTCGGAAGCTGTAACAAGAGCGTGTTTTGGTTTGGCACTCTTATTACTATATTTATCTCTATAAATATTCGTTTTGCTATCTTGTGTTGTAGCTTTTCTATGAAAAGCTACAACATCTGTTATATCATGTTCAGATATAGTTTATCTTTGACTATAAACCTCTTTATGTACAGCATCAATTTATTTTGACACAACCATATTAAGGTATTCGTCTTGTCCTATAAAAGGAATGTCGACAACTTCAATCATAACCAAACCTCTAACACCATCATCAAGCACGGTTCTAAGAACTCTTCCGTGAATGGAATATCCAAAAACATTATGACCGTCAGCAGCAATATTTTGAACGATACTAATACTTAGTCCAAGTCTTTGGCTTTGTCCATTTAGCATAGTACCACTCGCATACCGAAGATTTTAATCATCACCTTTGTGATGCTTATTAATATCAATACTATTTGCATGATTATCAACAAGGTCGACCCCTGCATTGACAAATATAGAAAGAATTTTGGATACAACAATAGTTTGTTGAAGAAAAATAAAAAATCCCGTCTACAGTACGTTGTAGACGGGATATTAGCATTTGGTTATTAATCTCTAAGTTGTTCACCAAGAGCTTTAGCATCAAATACACCAATCATATTTTGTCCAAGTTTATAGTAATTATTATTATTAGGAAGTTCAATAAGACGATTAATTCCACGAACAACAGGAGTATTACGAAGCAAGAATACTTCAAGTTTGGTTTTATTAGCATATTGTCCAGACTTGTATTCTTCAAGAAGTTCACCGTCACCAATAGCATTTACCATAATAGAAGCAACTTTAAAAGCATCTTTAACTCCGGTAAATGAAGCAGATGGACTACTCCAAAGTTTATCACTTTCAGCAATAGCACCCCAAGGAGTAAATGCTTGAGCTTCGGAAGCAAGACGGTCTGCATTATACATAAGAAGATTATACCAAATAGCTTCTTCATTATCATCATCTCCACCAGCTAAAGCAGTCAAAGCGACAACACCGGCAAAGGCAGCCATAGTCCAAAGAAAATCAGCATAAGTTCTACGTATATTAGCTTGTTCATTTTCAGGAAGAAGCATATAATTAGTATGGAAATTAACAGCAAAATTAACAAACGATTTAAGAAAGTTTTGTAGACCAATAAGAGCATTAGTTTTCTCACTATTTTTGTTAGCTTCATGAGCATCTTTGAAAGGAATAGTAAGAAAATCAAAAAGACTTTTATAAGCACCTTTTTGAATAGTATCAAGACTTTCATCATAATAAGCATTCCAACGATAACGCTTTTTAAAACCAGGATATAGATGCTTATGGAATTGAGTAAATAAACCACCCCATAGATTGTTTTCAAGTTTGGCAGCACCAATCTTATCATAAACACCATGAATAGTTTTATTTACATTAATTACTTTATTAACAAATCCAGCAAATTCATTATAAGTTAAAGCACTATCTGTTTTAATCTCGGCATAACCATCACGTAGTTCAAATTGAGAATAAATATTATCCCATTTATTGGCAAAGGCTTTATTATATTCAGCACGAACCTTTTTACGCTCTTTAATAAATTCGCTTTGTTGAGCTTTGCTAAGGGTCTTAACGAAATTAGTAACAAGATTAATCTTGAAAGTATTAGCTTTAAAACGTTCTTCTTCACTACTACGAATACGTTCTTTAGCAGCATTATATTCTGCTATTTGTTCATCAGTAAGAACATTAAGAAGAGCACGTTCAAAACCTTCACGAGCATAAGCTTCTTTAGACATAATCTTCCATTCATCATCATTAGTTTGAACAAGTCTATGACTTTGCATCATAGCAAAAAGAACACTATTTTGCATGTGATGTTCACCAATAGATTGAGCAGCAAACAAAGAACCACGGAAACGTCTAAGAGCTTCACGAACTCCCTCAGCACTTTCTATAAGATTAATTCTATCATAGTCGATAATGTTAGCAACTTTAATAATACCATCTTGTAAAGAAGTAGCTTTATCACTATACATTCCAGCAAAATAACTAATAGTACCACCAAAATAAATAGCAGCACCTCTTGCATATTCACCCTCATTAAAATATTCACGAGCAAGACGTTCCATACCAATATTAGTATGTCCCGTAAGAATATTAGCAATACCACCAGTAATATTGGCAGTCATATATTTAGTACCAGCTATATTCTGAGCCATAGTTGCAATACGAAGAAGAGTAGGATTGCTACTATTCTTATATTGTTGGAAAACTCTACGACGAATATAATCTTTTAATTGAGAAATAGTATTAGCATTGCTAACTGTCTTATAAGTAATATGGTCTGCATCACTAAGTTCTTTATCAACAACAAGATTGCGACCAAAACTTCTGATAGCATAAGATTTATGTTGACTAAGAGCATCAGTAGCAGCATAAAGAATATGTTTAATACTTTGAGTAGCATCATGATTAGCGCTTGTTTTGATAAAACTATCAAATACTTTATTCCAATCAGTATCTATATTCTCAGCATTATACTTTTCGTTATCAGCATCTATTTCCAAATTAGCATAACGAGCATTGTTTCTACGAACAATATAATCTGCTTGAGTTTCTCCATTATTATCATCTCTATATCTTGGAAGTTGTTGCTTCTTTTTAGCATTAGGGTCAACAACTCTACGAAGCATAGGATTAGGCATAAGATAATCGTTATCAAAACTAATCTCATTATCGTTTTTCCATTCCAAATCAGTAGGAACATTAGCAGAGAAACCCATAAAAGCAAGAGCTTCTTTACCAATTTCTGCCATATTAAACTTTTTAGTAGTAGCAATTGAAGGCAAATAACCAGCATTAACATAATATTTATTATTATTTGTATAAGCATGCTTAAGCATAGTCTTATACATTAAATCAATTGCTTCTTTTTCATACTGATTAAGAGCAGCAAAATCTGCATTATCATAGCCAGAACCTTGTTTATAATTACGAGAATTAGGCTTATAATCAGGATTAAGAAGCTTTTCGTCAGCAATATTTTCACTTTGATGTATCTTAGGGCTCCATTTAGGTTTAACTTTAGCACCACTATCGTCTATATATTCGGTAGTAGTCCAAATACGAATAGGTTCATAGCTATGAGCATAAGGATTATAAACATGATTCTCTTTATACCACTTAACAAATTCTTCATTACCTTTTGCTTGTGCAGCACGATAAGCTTCGTTATAATATTCAGTAGTAACAGTACGAGTATGTTTCTTAATAAATTGAAGGGCGTTAGTACGTTTAATGTCTTTCCATTTATTAATATCTTTAGGACGAATAGTACCGTAGAATGTAGTATTAGGAATTAAATCACCATTAACATCTTGTCCATTGGTAAAGATTTCTTTCCATTTATTGTAGAACTCAGCACCGTTTGATTGAGCATCAATACGGTCATTCTTAAATCTATCTTCATCAATAACAACTTCACATTCTTCTTCAATAAATTCAGCAACAGCTTTACTTCCTTTTCCACGAACAAGACCTAAATCTTCAAGCAAAAGTAAAACATTATTAAGGTCTTGAACAGTAAGACTATGAGCGCCTTGTCTAAAATTAAAAGCACCTTTATTATCCCAAGCCTTTTTAAGGATACTATTGATAAGTTCAGTATCTTCTATTTCTTCAGCAGGTTGTTTACGATTACTTTTAAGTTTATTATAAAATTCAGGAAGATAAACAACATCATTAATTCTAACTGGACGAATAATACCGGCATAAGGAAGACCACTACGTTGACTAATATTATATCCAAATAAAGCTTCTTTACGAATAGAAGCAACTTCTTCTGGACTAAACAAATTACCATTAACAATACCATAAGCATCACGAGCGTTATTAGCTTTAACCAAAGTAGCAAAAACACTTCCAGGCTTACGAGAATCTTTTAAAGCAGAATAAGCATTATTAAGACTTTTAGTAAACTCTTTATCAATAGTATAAATAGCGTTATTCATAAGCCATTCTTTAGCTTTACGATATTCCGCATTCTTCATAAGACTTTCTCTATCAATAAGAAGTTCACCGCTGTCATTACGAACTTCAATACGTTCAATCGTATTAAGAGCTTCTTCAAGTTGTTCTTGGAAACCAATCTTAGCTTTACGTTCAAAATAAGCTTCTTTAATTTTAGCTATATTATAAACATATTCAGAAAGAGCACGAGAAGCAGAAAGTTCATTAGCAGGCTTAAGTTCGTTATCATCAGTAAAATCAGAAGTAATATAAGCAATCTTACGATAAATAACTTTAAGTTTATTATTTTGTTCTTCGCTATATTGACCATTGGCAGTTTTAAGAAGAATGTCTTGTTGTTCAAGAAGAAGTCCTTTATAACGAGAATAAATATTAGGATATTTAGTAAGCATATTCTCTTCCATAGTAAGAAGAGCATCTTCATAAGTCAAAGTAATACCAGCATCAAGAACAGCCTTATATTGCTTCTTTTCATTTGAGGTAAGTTTATCTGCGTCAATAACACCATCAATCTTACCGTTCTCATCAAGAAGATAAACCATAGGTTTAAACTTACTAATAGTAGTTTTAGCCATAAATCTATCTTTCTTATGTTTAGCCCAAAGAGCTTCAACAGAAGTGGTACTTTGAGTAGCAGCAACCGCATTAGTATATGCTTTATCTAAAGCAAGATAATCTTCATCAAGTTTTCTATCATAAGCTTGAACAAAACGACCATTCTTAATCATTCTATTATAATTAACAGATTGACCGGCTTTGGCAGCACGTTCTTTAATAGCTTTCATCTGAGAAGCAAATTCAATAGCTTCATTTTTGCCTTTTATTTCAGCTTCTTTAAGATGTTTATCAACTTCTTTTATAATAGTTTGAACAATAGCATTACGATTAAAATGAACATCTTGTAACCAAAGGTCAAGGAAACTTGTATCTCCATAATTAGTAAAGATGTCCATCATTCTTTCTTTTAACATTGGGTTGTTGCTCGTTACTTCATAGAAACGAACAAACCAATTATCACGAGCCTTATTAACAGCAACATTATTTTCAAGTTTAGTAAGAGTTTCTTTAATAATATTGATTGCTTCAACAGTAGCATCATCAACACCAGTTACGGGCAAATTTTTAAATATAGAGAAACGACTACGTAAAGTATTAACAGTATTAATAATGTTAAAGAAATCATTCTTAATAGTATCGTTCTCAACTTCGGCAATAACATTTTGAACAGAACCAATAATATTATTACCTAATTCAGAAAGTTCACTTGCTGGAAGATTAATATAATCTTTGAAAGCAGCTTGGAAATTATCAAGATTAATCTTACCATTATTAATAAGTTCAACAACTTTATTATAAGCAGCAATAAGCTCGTTGTCGTATCCCCTACGGGGGGTTGTACTGATATTTATTTCAGCACCGACATTATTGACAAAATCGTTATTAATAAGAACTTGTTTAATATTTCGTTTAACAGCAATAACAGCTTCAATAACAGAAGGGTCATCAATAGCTATAGAATTACCATTAACATCAACCATGAAGTTATTAATACGACCATTGAGTTCAGAATAAACAGCTTTAATGTAATTAGCAACAGCAACTGCATTAAGAGGCATATTAGCCGCAATAGAATTAACATCAATGTTATTTAAATTAGCATTATGGAAAGTACGCATAACAGAAGAAGCAATCTTATCTCCATTCTGAGCACGTCTTCCTATATAAGCGTTAACATGTTTAAGTCTATCAACAATTGGGTCACCATCAGATATAGCTGAATAAAGAACGGTAGGTTTATGAGCAACTACTCTATGAAGTTGATAATCTTCTTCAATATTACGATTAGGATATTCTCTAAGGATTCGAGCATAATTAGTGCTATTTGAGTCATTTTTGGTTGTAATAGCAGCAGCTATTTCATTATTCATTCTTGTTGCTATATAAGTATATCCATCGCGAGCAACAAAATTAACTGTACCGGTAAATCCAGGATTTACAACAACAGGAGTAGGATTTTCATAAAAATCGTTGTTAGCAATAACATTTTCAACAGCAGCATTAGTTTCAACAGTAACAATATCGTTTTCATCCATCTTTTGCATAAGTAAATCAAAATGCTTAGCAAGTTTATTTTCAGTAGCATTATGAATTACTTCATCAATAGCAGGATAAATATTATTATCTTTAATAATACTCTTTTCAACAGTCTTGTTTACATCAATTGTAGAAAGTCTTGACAAAGGATGATAAACAATAATACCGTCATCATAAATACCAGTATAAGTACGAGTAACTCCACCGTAAGTAAGACGAACAACAGTCTTAGGACTACCGTCTTCATTAATCAAATTACCATAAGTAAGAAGTTCATTAAATTCAGCAGGAGTCATATCCTCGCCAATATTATTAAGATTAATAACAATCTTAGAACTATCTTTAGTATAATAAATTGAACGACGAAGAGCATCTTCTTTGTCTTTATTCTTTGCAATAAAACGACCTATATTAGCAAATTGAGTTCTAAAACTATCAAGATTTTGACGGACATAACCAAGAGCCAGTCTAACTGATGCCTCCCCCGTAGAGGATGTAACACGCCAATTGTCCATACCAACTTTTGCATCATCGGCTATATTAAGACCGCCTTGATTAAAAACATTAAGAACTGTAACAGGTATTGCACGAGTAACAGCTCCATAACGGAAAAGATTGCCTTCAAGAACGTATGCGTATTTAACTAAATCAGCAAGAGCAAGTTTAATGATAGGATTATTGCTACTCCATGCAACATTAAAATCGTTATGAATAGTATCAATATTATTGTTACCTTGATTCAAACGAATTTGTTGTCCAGTATAACCTTGACGACGGAAAGTATTATCATTAAAAGTATTAACATCAAAATGTCTAAATATACCTATATCTTCGCCAAAATTTTGTTGTATCCAAATAACTTTCTGAGCAGGAGTAAGACGATTGAAAGCATCAATTTCTTCTTGTGTAGGATTAGTTATATCATTGATAACTAAATCGTCAATAGCTTCATTATTAAAACCAATACCAGCAATACGAGCAAGCTCCATTTCTCGAATAGCATAACCATCATCAGTAGTCATTACTTTATCAATACCAAACATGCCAGTTTGAGAATCAATAGTAATAGGAGAAGTTAAAGCTGTATAACCAGCATTAGCTAAATAAGAACGAGAAACAAGCCAAGCAGAATAATCTTTATATTGTTCTTCGGTAAGACGACCATTAGAAGTTAAATCTCCAAGAACATTAACTCGTTGGACAAATTGTTCAGAAGCAGTATCATTAAAAGCAGATGCAACTTTAACAGAAAGAACGGTAGACTTTTGTAAATAATTAGCAAGAATAGGATAAGTACTCTGCATAACATCAGATTTAGCAAAAGCTTCAATACCGTTTTCTATTCCAGGAAACATAGATTCAAGAAGACCAGTTTCATCACCTGTTTCTTCATTAAAAGAATAAAGTTTATTAGAACTATTAATCAAACGATTAATATCAGTAAAAACTTTATTGTTCATATAGAACGTTTGTTTAGCACCATACTTATCAGTAGTCATAATAGAAAGGTGACTATTAATAATATTGCCAAGAGTACGAATATTATAGAACTGTTTAAGAGCAACATAGTCATGGATTTGTTCCTCTACGGGGGAGAGCTTGTTGTCAACCCGTTTACGGTTCATTTCAATATTAATAGGCGGATTATGTCTATCACCATAAATACGTTCTATTTCATCACCAAATTTAGCATCAAGAGCAGAAATAACAGCATTAATACTATTAGAAGTTTCAACACCATTTGCTTTTGCCAAATCAACAAAAGTAGTAACAAGAGGGTCAAGTCCACTCTTAACTCCAAAACCTTGATTTTCATTAACATTACGGACAAGTTTATCCATAATAGGTTGATAAAGCATGCTAAGAGCTGTATCGAAATCAATACCAGCAATAGTCATTGTCTTGAAAGCAACGAACGTATATAGGTTAAGATTACGAACAGCATCGGCTTTCATAACGTCAAGAATATATGCAGTAGTTTGTGAAGTATAAGAAGTAATAAGAGCACCATGAATATTCTTATTATCAGTACTCCAACCAAGCTTATTATGACGAATAATAACTTTATCGCCATCAATAGTTACATTATCTTCTCCTTTAGCATTAAAACGAGCTTTAATGGTAGCTTCATCTTTATAGTATTTCTTAAGTTCAGATAAACTATAAACAACAGGTATAGATTTATGAGCAGTCATTCTTGTTACATTACCAATACTGGCAAGAGTATCAAGATTAACAGATATACTTTTAAGAGTACGTCCAGCAGAAGCAGCTTCATGCCAATTAAGCTGAGTAAGAAAATCATGCGAACCAACTCGATTAGGATTAACAACATATTGAGAAGCAGTATCAACACGTTTACGCCAGGCTTTATTAAACTCATCTAAAACTTTAAAGTTAGACGTACCAATATTCTCTTCAACAGCACTATCTAAATGAAGAATACTAATAAAAGCATCAAGCAAATCATTATTGCGATTACGAGTATCAACTCTATCTGTTTTATTAGCATTAAACCATTTATCATACGACATCATTTGGGCTTCTCTCGCGGACTTTTGTGCCTCGCTGAACTGTTGTTCACGTGCCTGCGAGAAAACGTCTTGTAGGGCTTCGGAGAGCTTCTGCGAGTGTTCTACGTTGGCATCTGACTGTGCGTCCATTTCTTGTTGCAGTTGCTCAAATACAAGCTGAACATTATCAAGAGCTTCGGTTTCAGCAATACTACCAGACATTTTAAGCTCGTAAAGACGAGTAAGAACTCCAGCAACATAATCAGCAGTTTTAACATTCTTAGGCTTATTACCAATAGTAGTAGCTATCTTGTATAAATCTTCTTTAACATTAGGATTCTTACTATTCTTAGCAGATTTCCAAATACCGTCAACAGATTTATACATATTATCAATACGAGCTTTAACAGCTTCATAATAATCAGCATTTAGTTTCTCACGTTCAGCGTTGGATTGAGCTTTAATTTCATCTTTAGTAAGCGCAGCTTTATCAACATAATCACTAATCTTTCTACGAGCAATTTTATCAATATTAGAAAGAACATAATTAATATAACCAACTTTACTTTCTTCACTACCACGAGGCGCATCAAGATGAAATTTCTTATCGTTATAAACAGTAACTTTACCATCTTTTCCTTTAGTAAGACCAAATGTCATAGCATAAACACTATCAACATCATAGTCTGAACCAGATTGATGAACCCAGTTCTCAGGAAGAACAACAGTACTATCACTAACATCAGGAAGAAATTCAACAACACGCATAATAATAACAGATTGTTTACCCTCGGTAGGAATACGATAACCAATCATTGTATGAGCATCTTCGCTAACATCTTCTATATTAACACCGTCAAGTTCTTTGCTCCAACGAGGAAGTTTGATTTCAGCATAATAGACATCTTTACCGTCATATTTACCAATTTTACGATAAGCAAGTTTATCATCTGTGGCAGTATCTTTAGTTGTTTTCCAACCACCAAAACCAAAATCGGCAACCTGTGCAGCGTGCCAACCAGGCATACGTTGACGAGTAATCTCACGATTAAAAATACCGTTAACAAGATTTTCTATCTTATTAGAAATACTATTAAGATACATCGGATAACGAGGATTGCCATTCTCGTCAGTAGTAAGAAAATCAAGAGTATTTTTATCTGCACCATTACGAGCAGCATTTTCGCGAGCAAGTTTCAAAAGTCTTTCATAATTAAGACCAAGAATATTACCTTGTTCGTCAAATTGAAGATTACCATTAGAATCAAGAGGAATATTAAGTAAAGTACAAGCGTTAGCAAAAGAAGTATTTATATTAGAAACAATATTACGGAAAACTCTTTGTTTAAGAGCACGACCAGTAGTATCATTAGGAATATTATCAAGAAGCTTCTTATAAACTTGAATACCTATTTTGTTCTCTTTATCTTTAAGATGAGAAGGAACTTCTTGCTGACGATAAAGATAAGTATATTGATAAGGTTCTTTATATTTATCAGCATCAGCAATAAAACGTTGAAGCTTAGCATCAGTTAGCTCCCCCGTAGAGGAATCCCACAGCTCAATCAATCTATTCTTAGCAGCTTTGGAAGTTTCAACGGTATTAAGTTGGTCAATTCCAGCAGCTTTCATAGCATCATAAATAGCTTCAAATTCTGTTCCTTTTATAAGCTTAGGAATAAGAACATATTCGGCATTTTTAATTTGAAGAGGAACTTCACGATTACGAGCAGCATCATAATGAAGAGTATAATAGAAATTCTTTTGAACTTGAATTTTATTAAGAGTATCAAAATCAATTTCTTCAAGAGGTTTATCACTAAGAAGTGCTTCTATAACATTTTTATATTTATTATATTCACCAGCTATATAAATACGACGAATAAATTCATCAAAAGTAATATAAGATTGAGCATCATTAACTTTTTCTTTACTACGATAAGCATCAAGAAGTTCTTCTCTACGAGCTTCTGGAACTCCAGCTTTTTTAAGTTGAGCTTCAATACGGTCAAGAGTTTCTTGTGTAGCAGCACGTTTTGTATTTAAAACTGTAACTGCATTAAAAGAAGAACCAACTTCAAATTGACGACCAGCAGCTTCAAATTTAATTTTAGGAGCAGTTGCAAGATTCGTATCGTTTACACGAATATTGCTATTACCAAAAGGAGCACCACTACCTTGAACTTCTTTAAGACGTTTAAGAATATCTCCACTGTTCTTATAGTATTTGCTTTTACCATTAAACAAATCATCAAGATTGCGCTGATGAATAACGTCATTAAGAAGAAATTCTTGTATTATTGTCTTATTAATAATAGCCTTTTTAGCATTTTCATTAATAGCTTCCATATAAGTCAGAAACTCTTCTTTAAGACTTTCGTAAGCATTAGTAAGATAACTATCAAGATATTGAGAAATAGCATCATTAATGGCAGCAATTTGTTTATTATTAAGTATAACTTGACCATTAACTACTTGTATTCCAGTATCACCAATTTGACCATAAAGAATATCAATAACTTTACCATTGCCAAGAAGATTATCATACAGACTAAGATTAGCATATTCTGTATCTAATTCAGAAAGACGAGTACCACGACCATGAAGAACATATTGACCAGTAGTTTCGTCAATATGAAATGCTCCTTTATAAGTTTTAGTTTTCCCATTAACAGTTTCTTTATAATCAGCAACTTCATAATTTTCATACATGAGTTTTTCATCATAAGTGCTACTAATAACAGGAGCACCATTTGCAAATTCAAAAGCATAACCAGGATTATTACTTGCTTCAAAGATATAAGCGTAAATATTATAAGCATCAAGAATTTCTTGATAAATAATATTACGGAAAGAAGCAAACATGGGATGATTTACATTAAAAGCTCGACCATTATCAGTGTCTTGAAAAAGACCATTCATATTAATAATAGGAGCTTTAAACATAAATTGATTGCCGGCATCAGACGGAATACTAAGGAAAAGATTAGCAAAACGAACTTTATGGTCTTTACCATTAAACGTAATAGATTCTTCTTTGGCAGCAATAAATTCAAGGAAATTAGACATAAGATAATCTCCTTTAGTCATAGTCTTATAGATATAAGGAGAATAATCTCGTCTATCATTAGCACCATTAAAGAAACTAACTCGCATTAATTCTTTTCCATAAGAAGTAAGTTCGTATTGATTACTAACTTTTCTAAATAAACCAGGAACAAGATTGCCATTATTGTCAACTTTCTCAATAAGAATATTGCTATAATTATAATCTGTACTCTTAAACTTTTGTTCAGCAAAAACACGACATGCTTCTTCACTGTCAAGTATTTGATTAAAAGTGAGAACATAGTTACGGTTAAGAACATCTGATTGAAGATTGCCTTCTGGATTACGACTATTAAGAGAAACAGAAGTCGCTAAATATTTATTAAGTTCATTGGCAAATAAACGAAGATTTATAATTTGTATAGGACGGAAAAAACTACCTTGTTGAGCGTCAAACACAGCACGTTCTTCAGGAGTAGCTTTAATATATTTATTTTTAATATCATTAAATTCACGAGAAGTTTTAAGAGTATTTGCTAAATTATCAATAAACTTATTATATAATTTAGGTTTACGAAGATTACTCATAGTTTGATTTTCACTACGAGCATATTGTTTAATAGCGTCAACTGTAATATTAGGAATAACAAGTTTAGCTATCTTATATATTTTATAAACAAATTCTTCTTCGGTAACATTACTATAAGTAATATTATTTTTAGTAAATTCAAGAAGTTTATCAAGTTGACTAATAGCTTTATTTGCTTTAGGAATAGAAATATTACGAACAGCGTTATCAAGCTTATTGAAAATAACATCTGCTGGATGAGCAGATAAATTGGTAACATTAGTACGAGGATTACCTTTGCTATCAATATAAGTTTCAGTCTTATTAGGAATAGGACGATTAAAAATCATTCTAAACTTATAAGCAAATTGAGGATTTTCTTTAAGATATTGTTTAATATAAATAAGAGATTCAGCTCCTTTTACATTATTGGCAACTTCTTCAAGACTATCCATAAATACGTCAAAGTTATCGTTACGAACTTTTGTATAAAGAAGAGCTTTTAGAAAATCAGCATCTTCATATTCAAGCGTACCAACATTTTCATTAACTTTACGATAGAAACGATTATTACCTTTTGCGGTAGTATTGATAGTAGTATTTTCAAGTTTAGGAACAGTGTTAAGAAAAACTTTAACTATTTCGTCAATGTGACCTTCATAATTAGTAATAGCACCAAGAGTATTCGTAAGCTGTTCAAGAGAATTATCAGTAGCATCTACTGCATCTGCATTAAGTTCTCCAGTTTCATAAAAATCTTTACTATCAGAATCAATTGTATCATCGTCAGAAGTATCATCAAGACGATTAATAATAGATGCTACTTGTTTATGATTAGCAACTTCATTAAAGAAATTTTTATCTTGAAGAAGCATAATCATATTATAATGGTTTCTAAGAGGAATAGTATTAATTACATTACTAAGATAACCAAGTATTTGAGAACGAGGACTTCTATTACTCATAAAAGCTTGAATAGTATTACCTACTTCAGCATTAGTATTAGCGTAATAATTACGAGCAGTAGCAATAAAATTATCAACAATTACTTCATATAATCTATTATGAAGTTTGTTATAAGTTTTAATAAGATTACGACCGCTAAACAAATCATTAAAATAAATAACATTAGCAACATTAGCTAAATAATTAATAGCATCAACACGAGCAGTATAAGAACTAAAACCTTGATTTTTCTCTTTGGCTTCATTATTTATAATGTCACTAATACTACGAGTAAAATTAGCTTTATAAGCAACAATAGCTTTATAAAGTTCATCTATATTTTCATAGTCGATATTATTATCAACTAAATACTTTTTAAAACCGTCTTCTTGGGTAACGGCAAAAAGGGCATTGTAACTCTTTGTTCCTTGTCCAACCTCAGTTGCAAGTTTTTTGTTAAGAGCGTCATTATTAATAACGACTGTACTACAATCCATAACATTAATAAGTTTATTGTTAATAATAGCATTATCGGACACGAAGTAAAACATACTTACATGCCCGATAATGCGGTTTATTTGGCTTCTAAGCCACGTTTGTTTTAAGTCGATTAATCTATCGGCACGTCATATAAAGTTCGCCACGTAGCAGCGCTGAACGCATAGCAGGCTGTAATGGTGTCGGCATGCCGTTCACGAAGTCGGATAAATTTTGTGCCGTATAATTGTCGCTAACAGCACTAAGTAGATTATCATCATTATAACCACCATCATCTGGATTAGCAAATTCATCATTACCATAAAAATCAGGATTATTTAAACTTTGTTCAGAAAGGTCAATATCATAACTTTGTGGAGCAACATCAACAGTTATAGCAGTATTATCAGATTTAGGATTAATCTCATTCAAAAGAATAAGCTCACGTTCAAGCAAACTATCTTTATTAACTTCAATACCGAGAATATCTATAATAATATCAAGAAGTTGTCTAAGAAGAGATTTATTCTCATTATTATCAAGTCTTGTTCCATCAGCAGAAATATTATTAAGATGATTAATAAGTTCTCCATTGGTAAGACTTTCAACAATAAATTCTTCAAGATTAATAGATTCGTCGGCACGAATATTAAGGAATTTGGTATAAGAAGCATCATCAGGATGATTTTCTTCTACATACTTTTTATAAGCTTCGTATATAGGACGAAGTTTATCAAGAGCTTCTGTACGAGTATATTTATTATTTAAATTTTGATGAAGACTTTCATGTATAAAACGTCTTAAACCCCAGAAGTAATCATGTTTAGCAAATTCATTGGCATTAAAACTAATAGCGTTAGTTTCATAATCGTATGCAGCATAAGCAGGATTACCTTGTGCATCAAGAAGATTATTGTCTACTTCCGCTAATATAGGCAAGAAGCCTAAATTATCAATAGCATCAAGTATTTTTAACGCATTTTCATTTCCATCAAGTATAGTTTTATAAGTGTCAATTATAGTATTACCTTTATTAAGTAAATCAACAAAAACAGCAGAATCAAATTTATCAGTTAATTTTTTGGAAGAAACAGCATTATTAGCAGCAATAACAGGATTAAATATAGTATTAACTGCAACATACTTATTGTGGCTATAATTGTTTCCATTATCATCTTTAGTAAGTTTGGTTCTAATCAAACCATTATTAACAAGAAACTCTTGATAACTATTATATTCAGTTTTATAAGAACCAACATTAATATAAACTTTACCATCTTTTTTACCTACATATCTACCAGCAATTTCTCTTTTAGTTTTATCAGCAGCCATTTTAAAAGGAACACTAATAAAAGAATTATTGATAAAAATATCAATATCTTCGAGTAAATCTTGATTATTATTAGCTTGATTAAAACTACTCACATAAGCATAAGTTTGTTTAGTATTAGCAGCTTCAACAGAACGATTACTCCTATTTGCTATATCAGTATTGAAAGCAACATTACGTCCATATCGACCAGACGCTTCATTAAGGGTAAACAAATAATGTTTATTAGTAGTACGTTTACCGACATCATCACGACCTTCTGTATAAAAATAAAAACTAATAAAACCTTGCTTAGCATTATGGAAAAAGTCAACTCCATTAAATAAACCAGTTTTACCAAAAAGTTCACCAGCATATTTAGCTACATCATCAAGACTTATTTTATTGCTAAGAAAACCATGTATCCAAGCGGCTATTTCTCCACGCATACCTGCTTTAATACCATCAATTTTATCATTAGATATATCAGCAAATAAAGGTTTAGCTATTTGAGCCATATCATAGCCACCGTGACCATCAGGTATAAACAAAAACGAAGTACCAATAAATTTTTCTTTGTCGCGAGCAGTATGAAGACCATCTTCGTCATTAACTTGAAACAAACCTCTTTGGGTAACAGTAGCAAGTTTAACTTTATCTTCACCATACTCATCAACAGCATCAAGAACTTCTTGACTTGCTTCATCAGTCAAAAGTATAGTTCCGCGATTAACTTTACCAACAACAAAATCTCCTTGAACTTCGCCATTAGCATAAGCATAAGTTTGAGCATAAGAAGAACCAATCTTCAAGAACCAATCTTCAACACTATCTTTAATTTCAGAAGGATGTGCAAAAGCAGTTCCGATAATATCTGCAAGATGTTTAACATGATTATAAATATCATCTTCAGATTTAACACCAACACTAATATTATTATTTTCAATTAAAGGATAAAGACGAGCAATTTCTTTTTGTACTTCTGCATCCTCTACGGGGTTAAGACCTGAATAACTAAGTTCAAGAATACGTTGATTGAAGAGAAATAGTTCATTAGCTAAAGTAGGATTATTATTTATAATATCAAAAACATAATCTTTAAAATTACTATCTACACTGCCATCATCGTTAATAATAACATTATATCTCCAACCGTAATTAACATGACTAAGAGTACCAGTTCTATCATCGTATCTGGGAATACCCATATAACCAACAACTCCATGAGTTTTAGGATTAATAAAATATAAACGAGATTTATCTTTACTAATATTGGCTACAAGTTTATCTCCAGGATTAAGATTTACAACAGCAGTATATCTTTCTTCATTATTAATAGTATCATCAACATTTATAGTATTTTGATTACTTGTAGAAAGCAAAGAAAGACGATTTTCAGCATGCTTATAAATACGATTGGCTTTTTGTTCTCTACTTAGACGATAAATGCTTGGGTCGTCAGTAGCAACAAATTTTTGATTAATAGGACTTTGAAGATATTTAGCAACTTCATCAAATAAAAACTCTGCAACTATATCTGTACCAGCAATATTATAAATATGAGCAACTAAATCTTCTATATTAAAGTAAGTTTTATCGTTAATCTCAAAACCAAACTTTTCTTTAGTATTAGGATTAGTCTTATCAACAAATTGCTCAATAATAGTTTGAACAGCAGAACGATTTCCACGACGACGATTAATAAGAGCAAATAAAGCTCTACGAAGCATTATCTTATCATTATCATCCAAAGCGCTGGTAAGAACTCCTTGTTGACGAACAACATAATCCCCATAAATAGCACCTACAAGATTATTCCAAGCAACATCTGCATCTTCTTTAACTATACCAGCAGACTTAGCCGCAGCAATAAAAGAAGAATAAGCGGTTTGAATATCATCAGCGGTAAGAGTTTCTGGATTTTCAATATTAGTACCAAACCATTCAAGAAGAAAATCATGTATAGCAACATCATCATAAACAGGTTGTGTAGGAGGGTCGGTAGGAATATGAGCAGGTTGAGGATTGTTTTCATCCTCTACGGGGGGTTGCTCAGTTGTATCGGCTTGATTGGCTTGACCGGCATTATCGGCTTGATTGTCAGGATTAGCAGGATTAACTCCATTGGTTTGATTGGCAGGATTAGCAGCATTATCAATAGGAGCAGATACGGGCGCAGCAGACGATTCAGACGTACCAGCATTAACCTCCCCCGTAGAGGGTTGAGAAGCTTCAGCATTTACAGCCTCATCTAAATTCGTACCACCAGGTTCTTGTTCAGGCTCATTAAAAGCGTCATGCTGGTCTTGTATTTCTTTAAGTCTACGAAGACCATCAATATACGCATATATTTCGTCATTGTTAATATCAGAAGCAGTAAAAACACTTTTGACTTTATCATAAGTACGAGCATCTTCTTCTGATAGATTGTTACTATCAAAAATATTATCTCCATACTTATCATAAAGTCTTTCTAAATCTTTAAAAGCTCCATCAATAATATCTTTACGAGCTTTATCAAAGAATTTATTGTAATGTTTAATTTGCTTTTTAAGAGATTTATCATCGTCTTTAACAGTATTTTCTTCAATAGCATTACTTAAACGATGATTATAAAGATTATAAACAATATCATATTCGTTGCTATATAAATCTCTAAATTCTTTAGCTTTTTTGGCAACACTATCGTCAGTTTGTTCAGTAAAACCAATAGGCGGATTATCTTCAAGATATTTAATCTTAGCTTGAACGTCAGCAATTAATTCTTGATTAGAAGAATTATCTTCACTAAGACGAAGATTAACAAGCTGATTGCGAAGAGTAAGAAGTTGATTTTCATAAACGTCTTGTTCAATAGCTTGTTCATATTCAGGAGTTATATGTCCAGCATTAGCAACTTCTTCATTATAAAGATTTTCATAAGCAGTAAGCATTTGTTTTCTATAATGCTCGGCATTCTTTCTATTAAGATGTTGACGTGCAATAATTTGAGCAATATTAAAATTAGCTCCATTCTTCATAGCACGATTAACCATAGTAACGTAGTCTTTCTTAGCAGCAGCAACATCCGCAATAGCATCTTGCTGGAATTGAGTAGCTTGTTCTTCGGTAAGACCAAAACGTTCTTTATAACCTCTACGAACAGCGTCACTATTAAGATAAGCTTCAAGAAAATCTACATTGCCAACATCAACAGCATTCATAACAAGCTGTGAAGTATATTGTTTACGAGCAACTTCTAAAAGAAATTCTTTTTCAGCATTATTAGAAATAACAGGATTGTTTCCGTTCTCATCAGTAGCAAAAGGATTAACATTATCTTCATTAATCTTTTTAATTTGTTGTTGATATTGCTGTGCAACAAGTTCACGATTATTAATCTCATTCTCTCGTTGTTTCTCAGCACTAACAAATTCTTTATTAAATTTACGATTATAAAGCTCACCAACACTTTGAGCACCAGCACTGAAAACTACGCCACCAAGAACTCCCCAAAAAGCACTTTCCCACATGTGAGGGTCGGTAAGATAATCGTTAAAATCTTTAATGGGAGTATCTTTATCAAAAACATATCGAGCAAGCTCCATACCTTTTTCAGAAGCAACATAGTTAACAGCTTCTTCAACACCCTCTGTCCATTCAGTACGAACACCATGAAGAGTGTTATAACCAAGATTAGACATAACTTGTTTAGCTTTATCAAGACGAGTAACAACTCGAGCGGCATCATCGGCAGCTTCTGCGGCAGTCATTCCAAATCTACGAGTAACAGCTTCGTTAAGGTTACGAAGATTAGCGCTCTTACCAACAGCTAAAGGAGCACTTGCAAGTTTACGTAAACCATAAAGCTGGAAAACATCAAAACCAATATTCCACCAGTCAGTGTTAAAAGTAACATCGGCGGCATTGGTTGCAATATCTTCCGCAATAGAATTATCATCCATTTCAGCATATTGAGGATTATTTTTATTAAATTCAATACGCTGTTCAGGAGTCATATTTTGAAGTTCACTTAAAGCATATTCTTTAGCATTTTCTTTAGTACCAATAGCTTCTTGATAATTCTCAAGCAAACGCATAGTAGTACCACCAATAATGTTCTTAGCACCAGTAGCTATAATATCACGAGTTTTTTGTCCCACGTTGACAAGATTGGCAGCTTTTGTTGCAGCTTTAGAAAGACCTAAAAATTTACCAAGAGCACCAGCAGCTTTAGCAGTACCAAGTCCAGGAACCATAAGAGTAAGAGAAGTAGCAATACTCGGAGCCATTTCAGCCCACCAAGCCACATCAGCAACGTCAAAAGCTTTATCTGGATTTTCACGATACAGAGGCATACGAGCATCTATAGCATCTTTGAAATCAGATAAAGCTTGAATAACTTCAGGACGTTCATAATTAAAACCATCCTCATCTAAAGCATCTACTAAAACAGATGCTAAATCGGCTGTACCGACAACAGTTCCAACAGTAATAGTGTTTAAGGTTCTACCAAGACCATAAATAACTTGACCAACATTACTTTGATTTTTAGCACGCTCTAAGTTAAGAGTTTCTTCATCATCAAAGTTATTTACATAAACATCGTAAGTAGCATAATCTTTTGGATGAAGATTAATAGGCGCATTACGATAACTAAGTCCTTCTGTAAATTGTTTTGTAAGTCCAGTAGTATTACTTCCCTCAGTATCTGTATTAACAAGAAATGGGGGCTGAAGTGCCCCCTTTTTAGTCTTAGGATTATAATCAGGATTTGGAACTCTATTTCCCTCTTGTAAAAACTTTAATACATCCATGTTATCTATAATTAGTTAAGTTCCTACTAATAATATTTGATATATTGCCAGCATAATCAGTAGTACCGTAAAGATATTGAGAATATGCTTGAGAAATACTATTAATAATGGCTTGAGTATAAGAAGCATTAGGAGCATTTCCGGTAACATAAGCATCTCCTAAATCTTCAAGTCGAATACTCTTTTCAATCAAGTCTTGAGCTTCCATAGGACTAAGACTACGAATAACTTGATTATTTGTTACATTAACAAGGTCAAGGTCTGGAGTAATTCGATATTTGCCAATATTAGCATCATAAGGACTATTACCAATATTAAATTGCTGTTTATAACTACGAAGATTTTGTGTACGCATACCAGCTTTAATATTGGTATCTTGCATCCATTCTTTGGTCATAACAGGATTAAGGTCAAAACGAATACGTTTAGGAGCGTCATTAGGTTTCTTTGGGTCTTTGACACTAACAATAGCTTGAATAGAATTATTGAAAGGAGTTATACCTTTAGTAACAACATTTTCTTTAGCATTAGCAAGAAGATTAGTATATTTAAGTTCTTCTTCCGTATCCATTTCACGATAAGTATTCAAATCTTCATCGTAGATATAAGTATTAGGACTTTGAGTTAAATCAATATTGCCAATACCTTGATAGAAACGTTCATCTTCAATATTCATAATAGCATTGTTATCTTCACGCTTACCAATACCATGCTTAATATTATATTCAGCTTGTGCTTGTGCAGGCGTAGCATTAGGAGAATATTGAGTAGGAATAGTAACTTCTTGTTCTATTACAGTATCAGCATTGTTGCTAAGTTCGTCACCAAAATTAGCAAAATTAGTTATAACACCAGAAAGAACACCGCGTGTGCCAAAATCTCCAGCTAATTGGTTAGGTATAGTAGTATCCGTAACAACATCATCGGTCGTACCGTCACTTTTTACTCGAACAGCATTTGAACCAATTTTACTTTTATCATCATTTCCAAAAGCTGCTTTTATAGGAGCAATAATTCCTTGAAAAGCGTCACTAAAGAAACTATTATGTTCATTTCTTGCATCGCGAATAACTTTAGCAAAAGTGAACAAATTGTTTTTATATTCACGAGGAAGTTCTACATATTGTTTACCATTAGCACGTCCAACTTTAATACCAAGAGCCCTAATTGCAGCATCACCACCAGCATTTTTAACTAAAGTAGCATATTCGTCTTCACTAACATATTGACGAACGGCAGTAGTTTCAGGGTCAAATATAACATCGTTATAATGATTAACAGCGTTTCTAAATCTATTATCAGCGGGTAAATCAGTACCGGAACTAAGAGCTGTGTACATTTCAAAAGCATCACCGGCTTCTGTTCCTTTCTGAACTCCAAGAAGATTATCAAGAAATTCTTGGTCGTCTGAAATAGATTTAACAGCTTTAAGAGCAATAAGCTTATCTATGCCATTAGTCATAGCATCTACTTGTTGGCGTAAAGCATCTGGAGTAAGAGTATTCACATCGGCATTAATACCATTACGTGTAAAGACTTCACCAAGAGCAGCTTTATTAGATTGAATATTACCACGAGCATTAATAGCGCTTTGATTTTTAACAGTAATACTCGGAGCGTCATACATTTGATTAGGAAAGCTCATATCTGAAACAGGAGCACCACTTCCAGCAGCAAGCTTTCTTGCAGACTGTAAAGCAGTTCCAAATTCAGCACTACTATAAACACGATTATAAGTAGCAGCTTTAATAAAATTATTAAAACGACGATTAATAAATTCTTGCTCATTTAAAAGATTACCGTTATGGTCACGAACATCGGCATTCTTACCTTGTGTTTGATCTTTCCACATAGCAATCTTATAATCTTGTTGAAGACTCGCTTTAGCACCAGGAGTTCCCTCAATAGCTGCGTCAATAGCGACTTTAAGTTTTTCAGCACTAAGTCTATTATACTTAGTACCTTGTTTCATAAAGATTTCTCCAGTAGCAGATTGAGTAAAATCATTAGTAGGATTGCCATTAGCATCAAGGAAAGTATAACTTTCTCCGCCACCGGCATCTTCTTGAACCATTTTCAGAGCTTGATTATAAATAATAGAAGTAGGTATTTCACTAACTTCTTGTTCAGCAGGTTTCCATTCAGTACCACCAATAACGTTTCCAGCAGCATCAAGTTTATCTTCATAATGATAAGTATTAGCTTGACGATAATAATTTTTATAATCTTCTGATAAATCAGTACGAGCATTAAGATTATCTTGATAAGCTTTATATTGTTGTTGAGCACGAAGACGACCAAGAACTCTTGGGTCAGACATAAGATTGCCAGCTTCAGCAACAATATCATCAAGAACATAACCTTTAAAATCGTCAATCATAGCATCGTTAATTTTACTTTGAACATTGTTAACAAGAAGCTGTTTAAATTCATCTTCTTGAGCATTAAGTTCAAGTTGACCAATTTGCTTTTTTAATTCGCTTTCTTGAGCAACAGCAACATCATGACGATTTTGAAGATAATCATAAGTTTGTCCAATCACTTGCAAATTGTGTTTTGGAACATAAGTATAATCAACAGTTTTAAAACTTCCAAAAGGCATAATACATTATTTTATTCATTAATACCAAGAGCACGTAACATAAGTTTATTCACATTCGGAGCACGAAGACCAAGAACTTTCAGAGTTTCTTCATCAAGTCTGGCTTGACGTTTGTTTCTATTCCAAATATCAAAAGCACTACCAACATTTCCAAGCAGATTGCTAATAATATTAGCTCTTGCTTCTGCTTTAGCTCCATCAATTCCAGCCTTATGAATAAGAGAATTAATTCTATTACCAGCATTAAATTGGTCAGCTTGTGCTTTGAGATTAGCATTTGCTGTAGAAACAGCAAGTTTGTTTTGAATATTGGCAGTATCAGCGGCAAGACGAAGACGAGCACGATTAGCCATTTGAGCAGCAAGTGCTTGATTATACTGGTCATAACGAGCAAGATTACGAGCAGTAACTTCTTGCTGATTAAGTTTATCCTTATTAATCAATTCAGTTTCAATATTCTCTTTTTGAGCATAAACTTGATTCTTAGCTTCTTGTCCACGAAGAGCAGCAAGTTGTTTACGAGCAAGACCTACACGACTATTGGAAGTATTGCGGTCAATATCTCGCATAGTACGACGAGTTTCATCTTCTATTTTAGTGAGCTGAGGATTAGCATTATAACGAGTTTTGAGTTTAGCAGCAGCCATTAAAATAGGTTCAGGAATATCTTTTAAATCTTCTTTATTAAGTTTAATCTCGCCAGGATTGGAAATAACAGGAGCAGTAATAGTAGGAGGTGTATAACTATGAAGTTGATTAGCAAAAATATTACCCATAAGAGCGTCTATAACAGACGAACCAATATTAATACCAAATTGAATATTATCAAGATTTCGAGTTTTAACAATATCTTCTTGATAAGGACGTTTTAAATTATCTAATATAGAAAGATGATTTATATCATTATTAACGTTTTTAGCAAGACGATTAACAATAGTAGGAGCTAAGCCATGAGTAATACCAGCCATTTCAACATTTGATGCAGGAGTAACTTTAGAACCATCAAGGGTACGAGTAACAGGAATAATAGATTTGCCACTACCACCCCCCGTAGAGGATGAAACATTCTTGCCTGCATTATTAACTACTTCGTTAATTATTTCAGCAGCAGGAATATTAGTATCAGCAGAAGGATTAACTCTGTTAGGATTTCCATACAATCTTGGAGCAATACCAAGTCTATTTAAATTAGAAATACTACGATTATTTCTACTTGCGTAATCGTAAGTATAATCGGCTTGAGGATTAGTATATTCATCAAATGTCATAGGAATATCATTTTTTCCTTGAGCATCAGTACCTAATTCTCTAACACGATTGAGAAGTTCTTCTATTTTATTATAGCCGTTTTCTTCTGTATTAAGTCTTCCACGAGCACCAACATTTCTTTCAGCTCTACTTATACTTTTAGCATTAATAGAACCATCAAAAGGAAAATCAGCAACTTTTGCAATAGTAGGTTCATTATGAACAATATTTTTAGGAGTAACAAGAGAAGATTTAGGTAATCTAATACCAGCAGGTTTGTTTTCGTTTTCTACTCTTGCATATTTAGCAAAATCTATCAAATCAGCTTCAGAGAGATTAGCTTTATCTAAAGGAATATAATATCTTTCAGGAATACTATCTGTTTGAATACTATCTTTTCCAGCTTTAGCTTTCTTACGCCCACCAGCAGCAAACTTACGAGTTCTTTTTTCAGTTTCAGAAATAACATGTGCAACAGAAGTATTATCTTGTTTAGCATCCAAAGGTTTTTGAGAAATATCAGCACCAACTAAACGGTTATGAGCATCTACCCAACCAATCCTACGAGGTTTTTCAGGTTCTTTGTCAACAGTACCTTTTGGAAGAAATATAGCAGAAGCTAAAAGACTAAGATTGTGAAGTCCAGGTTTAGAATAACGTCCATTAAAACGAGGTTTTCTTTCACCACCATAAGCAAAAGCTTCACGTGACGGAGTATGAATTAAACCATTGCGAACATTACCATTTATAGAAATAACTTTTCCCATTTTAGATTTACGTTTTGTTCCATATTTAGCAGCATAAACAGGAACGGTGTTAAGATTTATATTGTTAAGATTAAGTTGATTAGGGTCATTGTGCATAGCAACGTTATTAAGCAAATCAATTACTTCGTCTTCTTTAAAAGTATTAATAAGATTATAATCAGTAGCAGTTTTACGAAGTTCTCGAAAACTATCTTTATCATAAATAGTATTCGGGTCAAGATTATTAGCTTGACGGAACTGCATCAAACGAGAATAAACTTCGGTAGGACGACGAAGATAAGTAGAAGAACTTGAACTTCCAAGTATATCGCTAATTACTTGTTCTTGTTCAGTAGCACGAGAAGCATGAGCATTTTCGTGAGTACGAACAGTAGTGTCTTTAGCAAATTCTTCTTGATTAATATAACTACTATGCGTAGGAGCATGATAAGCACCACCAATAACTCCTTGACCAGTTTCTGGAGTATTAAGTCTAAGCTTCATACTTTGAGCATTGCGAGCAATCTCTTTACGGTAATCGGTATCACTCATAGAAGGAGTACGAATAGCAGCACGTTTACCATAATTCATAGCAAAACCAATAGGAGAATGAAATTCACGAGCAGTATTACGACTTTCTGCTTGACGTTCAAGACGACCATCTCCTAATTGATTATTATAACGACCAGTAGCTAATCGAGAAGCATTCCAAGTATCAAGAAAATCGTTTTGATTAGTAGGAAGATTACCACCTAATGGTTTCTTATGAGATTTTGTAATAACTTCTTTATCTTTTTTGTTATAAACATTATTAATTTTATTATAAAGAAGATTAGTAGAATAAGAAACGTGTTGTACAGGATATACGTTATCGTTGATATAAGTATTGATTCTATGATTATCGGATTTATTAGCAATGTTATTTCTAACTCTTCCATTTCCACCTAATTTCTTTTTATTAGTTTTATTTTCATCTGTTACAAGATTAACAGATTCTTTACCGATATTATAAGCATCAACAGCAGTATTTATACCTCTACTGGCAGCAGCAAAATTTTCATAATTAGCCCAATTACTATCACTAAGTTTATTATATCTATCAAAATAATGAATAGCTTTGTTGTAATTTTTAATATGCTCGCCTTGAACTCTATCAAGGTCAACATCACCGCCAGGAGTATATATTTCTCTTCTACGCATTCGTTCTGCTAAAGTTCCATCACGAGCAGATTGATTAAAAGAACTAATAGCTTTTTGAAGAGTTTTATAACGATTTACAACATCAGAAATTTTCTTACCTTCTTTAATAAGGGATTGGTTTTTGGTAAGACGCCCAAGTCCACGAGTAAGCTTACTAAGTACACGAGCACCAGGAAGCACAGACAAACCAGCCAAAACCATTTCGGCATTACTTCTATCATTATTGCGAGCATTAATGATATCGAGAACCCCAGAAATAGGAGTAGGGTCAAATAAACCAACAAGGGCATCTGTCCATTCGCGAGCTTTTGCAGCTCTTTTATAATTCTTTGACGCATCATAAATTTTACCACCATTTTCATATTTAGTACCATCATCGTTAATGCGATTTCTATCTTTAAATTCTTCTTGTGCTTTAAAAACAGCATCAGGATTAGCTCCACCCATTACAAGTTCGGCTGGACTATTGCCTTGAAGAAAAGGAACAGAAGAATAAACTCGAACTTCTTTAGGACTAACTTTCATAACTTCTTCACCCTCAACTTCAAGACCAGTTTTTGGGTCAGCACCAATATCAACTCCGCCAGCGGAATGTTTCCTACCTTTTATATAATAAAAGTTATTACCAAGAGGAATAGCATTTCCACCACGAATTATATTAGGAACATAATTACCATTACCATCTCCTAATACAAGACTTTTTTTATTATTAATTTTTCTCATCACTTAAACAATATTTGTATTAATATAGCAAGGACAAAAATCATATAAGCAAAAACTCCACCAAAAGCAGTAACAAGAAAATCTTTAATATCAAATTTAGTATCAATAAATTCTTTAACTAAACCAATAACAATAGCGGCAATAACTCCAATAATAGTAGTAATAAAATATTTAGCAGTAGTCATAGCAGCTTCTTGTACAATAATAATAATATTAAAAACAAAAGCAATTACAGCACCACAAAGAAAATGAAGAACTTTATCAATTCCAAGTTTATTAACAACTTTATTAATAGGATTAATCATATCTGTATTATTGTTTTTATAATTCAACATAAAATATTCATTTTAAGGCTCTCTACGGCATTTTATCTCAATCGTGATAGATTAATCATTTTCGAGGATAAAATGCCATACAACGAAAATCTATGCTATTAGCGAGCGCGTTTCACCAACTTTTTACGCCCGCCATTGCGATAACGAGGCTGATACATGGTATTACTTCCAGCAGCAATAGCAGCAGTAGGAGCTTGACCAAGAGTATTCATAGTAACTATATTATTATTTTGAGCATTAGCATAACTTGCTTTATTTTCTCCAACTTGACGACCAGTAAATTTATCAGCAACACCATCATAAACTTCTAAATCAGCAGGCTTATAAGTTCTATAAGTATTAGTACGATAGTTAAGCTTAGTAGAAGTTGGAGTATAAGTTGCTCCTGTATTAGAAAATATACTACCAATGCCAGAACTAACACCGCCAACAACATCACCAAGTATCTGCCCCGTAGAGGATTGCATAAACGAGCCAAGACCAGCTTTGCTTCTTCCCTTACGGGGGGTGGTTGTGCCGCAAGCAGCTTTAGCACGTGTTCCACAAGCAGCAGCTTTTCTTGTACCACAAGCAGATTTACTACGACCACCGCATTTACGAAGTTTACGCTTACCACCACAAGCCATAAAACGGTTACGAAATTCTTTATCAAGTTCAGCTTGATTAGCATATAACGCAGTAAGACCGGCAGCGTTTTCGATACCAGTCTTCTTAGCAGCAAGCTCATTTTGTTCACGATTAAGCTTTTCCTGCGTTTGTACATTTAAAACATTTTGTTGATATTGAGCATCAATGGCAGCTTGTTGATTTTTATATTGTGTATCAATAGCATTTTGTTGATTAAGAGCATTTATTCTTTCAGCTTCTGCTTGGGCAGCAGCTTGTTTCTTTTTCTTTTTATTTCCGAAAATACCACCGATAATACCACCGACGGCACCAATGGCAGCACCAATAAATGCTTTATCACGACCTCTATCATAATATTTCTTTTCCATATCTTATGCATTAAAATAAGCTTGTATATCTTTGATTAAAACCTTTTTGTTAGTATTTCTAAAAACAAAACGAACAATAACATATTTACCAACTATAAGTTTGGCATCAACAGAATTTTTGTTATATTCAAGACTATCATTATATTTACCAGTAATACGACCAAATATTTCTTGCTCTTTATAACTTTTAAGTTTATTATAAAACCAATTAAAATTCCAACGACCAAATTCATAAACAGGCTTTTTATATTCAGCAACAGAAGCACGTTCTTCTTTAAGATTACAATAATCTGAATAACAACAATTAGTATAAAGATAACAACCAAGAATATCAAAATTATCATCTTTTTCTTTATTCAGAATATAAGTTATAAAGTTAACAATCTTAATATCATTAGAATTAGTAGAATTAAAATAAACATCAACATAAGAACAAGTCTTATCATCAATAAGTTCATTGTTCATAAATTCATTTAAAGTATCATCTCCATATTCGTTATATACATCTTTAACAAATTGACGAATGCGATAATGACTATTAGTAAAATCTATAAGATAAAAGTTATCTTTAAGACTAACAAATTTATAATTAGAAGTATAACTATGAGTACTAAGCCAATCATTATTATAAAGACTATAACTAAGAATACAAGATTTCCAAGCACCAACGGAATCTTTCTTCATAAAGTTAAATAAAAGACGAGCATTAGCAGAATCATAACCAATATAAATACGGTCGGCAGCATAAGCTTCAATAAACTTACTTATATCATTATTAATTTCTTCAACAGAACCAGCATCAAATTTATAAAACTTACGAGCATTAGAATCGTAAAAGATATAACCAAAGTCTCCATTAATATAAGAAATAAAATCTTGGAAACCACAAATACCAAATTTAGTAGTAAAGACCTCTTTATAATCAACTTCAAATACATCTGGCATTAGCATCTGAACTGTTTGCTCATTTGTTTTAAGTTCATTATTAATATCAAAAGCAAAAAGACTTTTCTCTGTATGAACAAGAAGATAAGTACCAGCAGCAACAATATTAGTAATATCGCCTTTATTCTCACTTATAATCTTATAACTTTCAGGAGATATATGCTTCCAAGCATTAACAACACTTTCGTCACCTATAACGTTAGTACGATAAACAGTTTTAGAATATTGTTCACGCTTATAAAGTTCATTAGTTTTATTATAATTAATAATAAGACGACGATAAAAAGAATAATAATTAGAAGTAAGATTATATAAATCGTTAATACGAGAAGGGTCTATAATAAGATTAGAACCTTGAGTATTTTCAGAACCACTACTATAATTATAATAAACAGTACGAGGAGACATATTAACTTTCTTCCCCATAAGAAAATAATGGCTTTCGTGAACAAAAGTAAAAGAATAAATCAAAGGTTTATTAGCAACAGTATCACTACTACCATAAAACTTAGTTCCAGTAGTAGCATCATAAGGATTCCAATCTACATCACTAAAGATAATACCATGAGGATGAAAAGTAAATATTGTACTAACATTCCAATAATAATTCCAAGCATAATTAACTTTAACAGTAGCATTATTAACTTTTACAGTAGATTTACCATAAGTATAATTAGCATTAGGGTCATATTCTTTAACGTATTCAATATAACCAAGAGAAATAAGATTTTTATCTGCATCTCTATAAAAGTCTGAATAATCATCAGTATAAACATCACAAAGAGTAGTACCATGATGGTCGTTAAAACCATGCGAAAGCTGAATTTTAAGAGTACCCTCTTTACCAATATTATCAAAACTATTAGGTGGAAGTATAGAAGTAGAATTAATATTAATTGTTGAGTTAGCAGCAGCGGGTTTATTAAGACGAGCATTAAAATTACCATCATCGGTATATTGGAAATAACAAACTTCGCTTATTTTATTAGCATCAGTTTTGCTACCAACAATACTAAATTCAGGATAATTAAAACGACAAGGACTATCAGTACTACCAGTGTTTTGTCCTTTAACATCATAAAGATATTTATCAGATTGAGTTATAAAACCACTACCAATCTCAACATATTCAGGTTCAGCATAACTAATAAAATAGCCAACAAAACCCTCAAGCATAGGAATATGTTCAAAAACAATTCCACCAAGAGCAATTTTATCGGCAGGACAAACACAACGGCAAAATCTATTATTATCGTTTCCAAAAATAGTACAAGTAAGTTTTGTACCATCAACAGTAGGAGTTCCATTATTGGCAGTTAAAATAGGAACACCATCTGTATAAGTTCCATTTGCATAAACATAATGAACAAAGAAACAATAAACTCCACGACGACCAGGTTTAGGTTTAAAGAAATTAATAGCTTCACTAACTTCGGGATAATTGCCTTCATCTCTATCAACAGCTGTTATAACAACATCTCCCATTTTAGCAAGAAGCTGTCCATAGTCAGTTTCATTTATAAAAGGTTTATTTTTATTAGCAATTTTATAATTAGCAAGATAAACTCTATTACGATAATTATCAAGAGTTTTAACATTATAAAAATTAAAAGGTTCATTGGTAAGTTCTTCAAGAGACATAGTTTCAAAACTATTATCAATTGTAAACTCAACCATAGTACCAATACTTTTCTTATTCCAAACAACAGCTTCGGTAGAAGCGTTTCCATTTACAATAGCAGCAAGCTGATATTTAGTATAATTCTGTCTTGTATCGGTAAATATACGAACTTGAACAAGAAGATTAGTATTAGTATAATCATCGTCTTCTGAATAATAATCTTGAATTTTACCACTACCTTTACTGTCACCAGCATTATAATTGAAAACTGTTTTAGGAGTGGTAAGAGCTTCTAAATCCGTTACTTGAACAGGATAACCAATAGGAAACCAAATAGTATTATAATAATCATCAATCCAATAACGTATAAAGAAAATATAAGTACCTTTCTTAATACGATTACCATTAACGAATTTAACATCACCAAAATTAGAAATAGGAGCAGTAGCTAATTCTGTATATAGTTCGTCACTGTCTTTAGTATATTGATATAAGTCAACATCTTTATCAATATTGATACTTTTAAGAGGACAATCTTCTGTAGAATTAAGTTCACTAATACAAACTATAAGTTCATTGTTAACATTATAAGTATAAGTACCAAAAACTTCACCACCACACCAATGCCAATTAATACCAACTTTAACAGGATTATTAGAACCTATTGGTTTTCTAATATCAACACGATAAATATCATTGTTATCAAAGAAAACAAGAAACTCTTGATTACATTCAATATGACCAACTATTTTAGCATTAACTCCATGAAGATAATAATCAATAAGACCAGGTTCATTACAAATAGTTTCAGTATCTTTATCAATCATTATATTACCAGCATGAACTAAGTCGCCTTCTTTAAGATTTTCATAAGGACTATCAAAATTAAGTTTTTGATTAATTCTCATAGCAACAATTATTTAGGAAATGTATAATTATAAAAATAAGAACGCCAAGCATCACCAGCATAATCGTTTTCATTTTGAGCATCAGCAATAACAGAAGCTTTGGCTTTATCTTTAAGTTGCATCCACATGTAATAAGGATTAGTTCCGTATTGAGAAGCAGCAAGATTAAAAACAGGATGCTTCATACCACGAGTAAGCATCTTATACATACAATAATAAGCAAGAGCTTCGATAAGAATACCATTGTTTGGAACAACAGGAATTTCTCCTTGAAAATAATCACTATGTTCAGTTTCTATTTCAAGATTACGAACAATAATTTCACGAGCATCCCAATTAAGTTCAATGGTATTATTATCAACAATAACATAGTTTCGATTATCCCTTACGGTGGAGATAAATTGATTACCAACTCTATGACGTTTATTAAAAACATCTGTATTAACATGTTCAGAAACAGCTCCTATATAATCTTTATCAGAAGCTCCATCAGTAATATAAACAGTATTAGAACCACTAAGTTGGGTATTATCAAGTTCGCTGCTATCACCCCCCGTAGAGGATGAACATGAACAACAAGCTTTACTCTCTCTAAGAGAACGAATCTCACAACCATTACTATCATAAACAGCAAAACCCTTGCTATTGGTAATAGGACAAGGGCTATGAACAATACGATTTCTTACAGGAAGAGTTCGTTTTTTATATGTAGTTCTAAGAACTTTAAGTTGACTCATTGCATCAAAACACCAAGCAGGAACACGAGCAATCCAATCACTATTGTCAGGATTGAAATCGTTGTCTATTTTTGCTATTATGTGCTCCAAGACTATATTCTTTTTGTTCTGCATTTCTAATAAAATTTAGATAAGACATAGGTTCAAAAGCAAGAAGAATACCAAGTTTAAATCTCATATCAAATTTGGTACGATAAATATCATCAGCAGTTTTACATATAGCAGCAATTTCTCCTTGACTCATACCACGATATTTAAAATCAATTCTATCTTTACGTTCAAACTTAATATTAACGTTTTTATAACGACTATTATCAATAAGTTTAAATTCATAATAATAATCATTAGTTTTATAAACTTTATAAGGAACACCGTAATACTTAATACCACGAAGTTTACAAGCAGCAGCTTCATCTTCATCATAAAGTTTTTTACCAGCAGCAAGAATTTCTCGTTTCTTTTTATTAGTAGCATTAAAATCAATAACAGGTTTCTTAGAAGTAACTTTCCAACGGTTGCAAACAATATTACCAAGACCACCTGCAACTTGATAAGCATAGCCTTCAAGAATACATTTCATAACTCCATAGTTATAAAAACGTTGAACAAGTTTTCTATATTCAGTAATAGTAAGTCTCTTTTTACGTTCTTCAAGTTTAAGACTTTGACTAACTCCGTAAATGTTCTTTTGAACTTGTAGATACTTTAGGAAATTAAGATAAGTAAGACGTTTATGAACATCGGTAGTAGCAAATTCGGAAGTACGAGTTTTAGAACGACAAGCATCGAAATCAACAGTATTGATTTCATTGTCGTCACCAATATTATTTATATCAAGATTAAAGAACTCGTTTATAATTGCTTTTTTATTAGCAACAAGTCGGTAAAGTCTTTTACGAAGATTAATAAGATTATCATAATCTTCTTTGTTAATATCATAGGCTTTATTAGCATCCTCTATGAACTTACCATAATAGTATTTAACATCAATATCTGGACGCATAGATTAACGAGTTAGATTTTCAACAGATGTTTCATTTCCCTCACGTACAACATTAAGAAGATTACGTTTAAAAATAATATCCTTAATTTGACCAATCATATCTTCGGGAAGAAGAAATTCATTATCATCAAGTTCTTCACTGTCGTCATAATCGGAATAATGATATTCTCCAGCAGCATCAACAGTTTCTTCTTTAATAAGATGAGGATATTCAAAAGGAGATTCAACAATAATAAAATTAATGTTATCAAGAATATCATTACTATTGCTATAAATATAAAGATATTCGTTTATATAGTCGTAACGAAGAATACGACAAAGACCAACAAGATGATTGTAAAATTGAGCAGCATGCTCACGAACAAAAGGAATAGAAAGATTATGTACACCAAAAGTGCGAATAGATTGAAAAGGAGTATTATTGATAAGACGAACTGGACGAGGAACTTTATTCTTAGTTCGTTTAATAAGAGGAAGATTTAAATCTTTAGTTCCATAAATATCACCATCAGGAACATCTATAAGTTCAAGTCTAAAACGTTGTTCAAGACCTTTGTCGGTATAACCGTGACGTTCATAACTTTGCCGAATAAGTTCATTACGAGTATGAATAATTGCTTGTCGAATATTTCGACGAACTGCAAGAGTATTCGGAGAACCAGCAGCATGAGCAATTTCACTGATTAATTGATTAAGAGTTGCCATAGGACGATTAGGATTAATAACATTAATAATACAAAAATATATTATTAATAATAACTTAAACAATATAAGCAAGATAAAAATAAAACGGTAAGATGTTTTCACAACATATTACCGTTCCCAATTAAAGCAACAATTATAGCTTTAATAATTTCGTAAAAGAAACTTATTTTAAACAACTTTTGAAATGGTCAATGTCGGCAGCTTCAAGAACAATATCTTTATCAATGCCAGGAACACCAATCTTAATCTTACCATTACCGATAGTGACACCGCCAAACAAATCCGGATATTCTTTCGTAGCAGCAACAATAAGATTGTCTGTCATTTTACCAAGAAGCGGTTCTATATCAACAGTACCATCTTCTTCTTGTATCATCTTAAGAAACTTATCAACTTTGCTAATACTTTTATCAGCAGCTTTGTCAATAAAAGGTCGGAAAATCATTATAAGAGCATTTTGATTGGCAAGCTCATCTATTTTACCAGTATAAAACTCAACGAGTTTATTAACTATAACTTCACGCTGTATCATACTTCTTTATTTTTAATGTTATTACAAAAATCAACATAGGTAAGTTTAGGATTAGCTTGAGCAGCTATCTGAAACTTTTTGAAAAGTTCTAATTCTTTATTAGCTTCTTCAATAATACCATCTTTCTTGGCACGTATATTGTTAAGTTGTTTTTCAAGAAGTTCCTTACCACGAGGAGAATTAGCTACTTTATCTCGAACAGAATTAATAAGTTCTTGCTGAATAAGCATTTGAAGTTCAGCAGATATGTTATTATAAACATCATCTTTTGCAAGAATAGCTTGTTGGTCGTTATTCAAAGAACAAACTTCTTTATCAATCTCATCCCAAAGATTAACTTGTTGAAGTTGAGCAGGCTGAGCAGGTTGCATATTTTGATTAGGATTTTTAAGTTGAGATTGAATTTGACTTTTAGCAGCAGTAAGCTGTTGAATTTGATTATCCAGTTGAGTAATATAATCAACGGGAGAAGCAACGCCAGCAAGAAGTGGGTCGTATCCAAGATTAACTTGATATTGTGGAAATGGCATAATATAAGAATTTAAATTAAGAGGAGCAAAAAGATTACTACTCTCTGCTCCTCTATTATTGATTTACGCAGCCGTAGTAGGCGCAGGTGTAGTGGCAGGACAAGCACAAGGATTGTAGCTTGCATAACCAGTAACGGTAGGAGTATTCGGAAGAACAACTTCACCGCTAATCATACGACAAGTTCTACGCCACAGATTAAAGTCGGCATGTTCAGCAACACGACGAATATCGCATTGAATAAGAGCATCTTGATATGGACGAGTAGCTTTAAGAACAGCCAATTCAGTTTTCATTTCGCCAATCTGACCCATAAGTTCATCTTTATTGTCACGAGAATACTTGTACAGGTCAAAAGCATTTTTATTAGCAGCAGCATTGATAACATCAAAGCCATTACACATAGCGCTATAAATACCAAACATTTCCTGATTAATAGTTTGTCTATCTTCAAAACGTTGATTTTGCTGTGCATAAGTAGAACGCCACATGTCATTAACAAACTGTACATGGTCGGCACATTGTTTACGTTCAAGATACTGTTCATTAGCAGCAGTTCCAGCAATAGCAGCAGTTTCAGCTACAGCTGCACGATTACCAAATAAACCACCGTTAAGCAAACCACCACCAAGAAGTTGTAAACCAAGTGCGCCAATACTAAGACCGAGAGCAGTTCCACCAACTGCCTTAGAAGCATATTCTTTCTTGTCACGATGAACTTTTTCCATCTCAACATAACCTTTTCCGTTTTCTTTATCAACTAACATCATAATGAATAAGTTTAATAAGATTAATAATAAAATAAATAATTCTCTCTGTAATTGCAATTACAAATACATAATATTGGAAAGCAGGAAAAGGTTTAAAAAATAAAATATCCAATAAAAATAAAGCCCGCTTATTTCTGCTGATAAATTAATATCAACTTCAATAAGCAGGCTCGTGTTTTGTAAGTGATTAAGACAAATAAGAGTTAAAGTTTCGGTAAGTTATTCGGGTTTATTTTGTTCATACCAATTTTTAATTTGATTGGGAGTAAGTTCATAGTCAAAACCTGTAATGCGATAAATAATCAATTTGTTATTAAATGTTGGGTCAATTCCATTTATAGTATTTACTTTAGCAGATGAAGCATTTTTTGTCATAGCGGTAATATGTCTAATACCATAAAGTTCAGTTCCTTTAATAGTAGTATTTAATTCTCCATTAATATAAGTTTTAGCATTATTAGCTCGTGCACCCCAAGCTATATAATTTTCACCATTATTGCTTGTATATAAAGCAAAATTTGTATTATAGTCGCCATCTCTACTATCATAAACAACACAAGTTTCATAAAATATACCGTCAATAATAACAGTTTTAATAGCTTTATTTGGAGCAAATCTAATTTTTTGTTTATTAGGAGTAAAATATAAAGCATTAGGATAATCTTTATTTCCAACAGCATCACCTAAAGTAAAATTATTAAATGTATAATTGACTCCATAAATATCAGTATATTCAGTTAGTTCCCCCCCCCTATCATTAACTACATCAATAACATCAGTAGCTTTTAAATCAAATGTTGGTTTAAGAATATCTTCTTTAAATACAGCTTTAGTTATATCGTTTATTTCGTCAACAGTAAGAGAACGATTGAGAAGAATAATGTCATCGTGATAACCATACCAATTACCAGCATTGGTTGAATTATATCCGCCAATAGTAAATATATCGCTTCCATCTCGTTCTATACCAGATACAATATCAGCATTATTATATTTGTTTTTAGTTTGCCAATTAATACCTTCATCAGGAATATCAACATTATTCCAACTACCAAAAGAAGAAGTACGAGTAATAGTCTTGTTATTAGCTTTATTTTCAAAGATAAAAAGGCTTTTAATATCAAGATTGCTTGAACCTTTGTTTGCAAAAGTACCATCTTTATCAAACCAAGTTCTACGAGCTATAATAGTATAATCATCAAAAATAGGTAAACCGTAAGCTTTACAATATTGTTTACCAGCATAACAAAGTTGATTAGGATAATTCGCTATCAATTCAACATCAATTTCAATATCCTTATTTGTTCCGAACTGATAATAAATATTAGTTTCTTCTTTATTATTGAAAATTTCTTCACTAATAATAGGAACATCTATTATACTACCATCATTAATATATACTGAATAAGCAGCTGTAGTTATCAAGTTACCATCGGTACTAACTATACTAAATTTAATATCATCTATTTTCTTATTGATATTAAATTTAAGTTTATAAGATTGATTATAATAATTATTTTTTGGAATGCCAATAGTAAAACCAAACCAATTATCGGCTTTCTTTTTAACTATATGAAATTTGTTATAAGATTTTGTACTTATATCATTATTAATAGTTGAACCATAACTCCAATTCTTAAAATCTTGAGCATAAATACCAACACCACTATTCAACTTACCTTTAAAACCATAAAGATAAGCATCATGTTTATTACCGCTAAAGTCTTTTAGAATAGAAGTGGGTAACTGGGTGATGGTGATATTACATTCACCGATAACACTAACACCAAAACCAAAATAAAGATTATTATCTTTAAAGGTGTAAACGCCATCTTTTTTAATATGGGCTTCAGGCTTTCCTCTTCCTTGTCTCACAATGAGATATTTATTTTCAGTAACTCCAGTAACACGAATAGTCAAATCGGAATAAGGTTTATTATCATCTTCTACAATATTGTTAGTCTCAACTACGTTTGTTATAACAATAGTATTATTAGTAATTTTGGCAGTTCCTCTTGTATTTCTATATGCCCAATTTGTAAAGTCCTCTGCATAACTTTCAATAACATCATAATTAGTAAGTTTTTGTTTTTTAGGACTATACCAAGCAATTATACTCTTTTTAATTGCAGGAGGAATCTTATCTGTATTAGCAATTAAATCTCGCCTTTTGCGGACGAGATTTAAAATAGCTTGAAGAATAATAATTATTATTTTCATAAGCAGCAATTATTCTTTTAATAACTTTGTTTGTTCTTTCAACTCTTGCAAGATTGCTTGCAGAATTATTATAATCTGTTTCATAAGCTTTACGTTTAAATAATTACGCCAGCACTTCTAAGACTTGCTATAAGTTCATTAATTTTTGTTCCAAGAGCAACGGTATCAGCATCACTTGAAGCATTTGCAACTTTAGGCCCTTGTTTAACTCCACCAATTGAATTGGGAGTAGCAGCAGGCAAATTATATTTAGTATCAGTCCAAGGAACAGCTACATACATTTTACCATCGCTATCAAGAAGAACTGGATAGTTTTTACCATTAGTAGTATATCCAATTTTAACAAGACCAAGAGTTGCATCTGTTGCTTTAGAATAAGTAGTATTAGCAGGAGTTCCCAAACCGCCACTTGCTTGAAGAAAACGTCCTTGGTCACCAGCTTTTGGAGCAGGAACAAGTCCAGCCTTGCCGGCAGTATTCGCAGTTGCTGGAGTCATAACTTCATAAGTAGTATTGTTATCAGTCCAAGGAACGTTAACATAAGCTTTCTTATTTTCATCAAGGGTAACTGGATAATTCTTTCCATTTTGAGTATAACCAGTTTTAATACCGCCAATGTTATCATTAGAAGCAGCAGGAACTCCATCAGCAAAACTGTCTACTATTTCTTCAATAAGTTTACCAATAAGTTGTCTACGTCTAAGGTCAAGGTTAAGACCTTCAACAAATCTCCAAATATTATCTTTTTTAAGTTTGTCCATAACAGCTTTATTAAGATTAAGATGTTTATCAATAATATGTTTTATTCAAATGGCTCGTTTTAAGGCTCACCACGCTACGCAAACCGTTTCGTGATAGATTAATCATTTCGTGTATTATTATCCTCTACGGGGGAGATAAATCGTATCCTCATGCGTGTAACAGCCAGTTTTTCTATTCCGCAGAATGTATTCGGATATACTTCCACCAAGCATAATGTTTTCTAACAAGTAGATAATCTTGATTATCGTCATTGTTATGAGCTTCTTCTTCAAAACTAACATCATGATAAGCATCATTTTGTTTAGCATGAAATAAACGAATAATAATATATTCAATACCATACCATAAGTAGAAAAAGATAAACAGCATCTCTTTCATTTGCTTAGCATGAATACGTTCGTGATTAATAGTACGCTTAGAAAGCTTTTTATTCTTAGTAAAAAGAATACCAAAAAGATTAATCGTTGTATAATTTCCAAAAGGAAAATGGCGAGTACGAATAACAATCATAAGTGTAGCTACAATAACACCCCGTAGGGGATGCAAATCAAGAGAAACATCACTTCTATATCTCGATTCCTCTACGGGGCAGGTTCATTATTTATTTTAGAGCATCATCTACTTGCTTATACTTAACTCCAAATTTACGAAGTATTGGAGCAGCAACCCAACTCCAAAATACAGGAGCAAGTATAGCACTATTAACAAGAACAGTAACTTTAACTTCACCTACATTATAATAAACAATACCAAGAAGTAGAATAGAAACAATCAAATAAAGACGTTTATTCCAAGTAGGAACTTTCTTAGCACCATTAAATTCATCATGAGCTTTAATCATAACAAAACAAAGAATGTTACAACAAAGCATATAAGCAAAATCAAAGTTATCAAGAATTTGTCTTATAACAATATCAATATAATTCATATTAAGCAATAGATAAAGCAATACAAATAGAAGTAATCACTCCGGCAACAAAAACAGGTAGACCAAAATTACCAGCAGCAAAATAAAAATTATAATCTTTCCGCATACATTTAATAATAGTAGCGGCAAAACCAATAAACAGATTAATAAAAATAACTTCCCAACCAACGTTAAGAGTTACACCAAAAATAAGAGCACAAATAAAACCAATAACACCATAAGTCATTAGATTAATTCTTTCCATAATAATAAAAGTTTTAAGTGGATAAATAATTAATTTAGAAATCAAGTTATTGCAGCTTGTCACTCAACTTTTGCTAAACCGAAAACGAACAATAACCGCTGTTATTAATAATATAAATAAGCCGAGCGACAAGACTAACAATAACTTGATTATGATTGAACAAATGTATTTATAAATATCAAATATAAAAGCAAAATATAATATTTTTATTTAAACAGGCATAGTTAGAACTACTTCTTAAACATCAGCAAATAGATTAATCTCGACAAGATTACTGCCGAGATTAACGCGATTGTCTTTATAATAAGCATTTTAATCATCTGTTATAAGATAAGTGTTATTAGCTTCTTATATTATAGCTGTATAATTTACCATCAATTTTAAATTCAGTAAGAGCTGTTCCTTGCATTTCGTTGGCAATATAACGAGGAGAACACATACCAATTAGAGTAGCATAATTACAATTATTAATAACAAAACCATAAACATCAGGAGCTACTTGTTCATTAAGAGCACAAACTTTAAAACCGCTATCCATATTAGCTAATACAATTCTATATTCAAAACTTTCTATATATTTTGAAAAATATAGGGATACATTAGCATTTTGCGGGTCTCCAATATAAGGCAAATCAATATATTGTTGAAGAGTAATAGGATTAAAATTATACTCACCAACACAAGGATAAGAATAGCCGGCATAAACAACATTATTTCCAATATTAAGCAAATCAATATTTTTATTTCCAACAGCAAGATTACTAATAGATGTAGCTCCAATTTTAACCATATCTAACTATCTCCATTTTTTAATATCAGGGTTTATATTTCCACTCTAAATCATTATCTCTCTCTCACATCAAGCATCTGTTATAGCATACATTGTTTCATTGTCTTTAGAAGCAATGTTATTATATTCATCGGAAGTTTTCTTAGTAAGAGTATTAATATTATCACTATTAACAAGAGAAGCAATAATTACTTTACGTTCTCTATTATCATTTGAGACAATAGAAATACGATTGGTAAACATCTTAATGGGATTATTACCAAAATAAGTAATAACAAAATGTAATTCGTGAGCCGTACTATCATTTGCTCTCCAAGCATTTACGCAACCTAATTCTATACAATTGTTATTAAGATTATTATTAATGTGAAAATAATATCTTGTATGATTAGCTAAAATATCAGCTACAACATTCTTAAAATTATCAATACTACCAAATAAATCAACTATTCGTTGTTCAGCATCAGCTCCATTAAGCTCTATACTATATAAAAATTTAGAAATATCAGAAACAACGATAACCTTGCCATGAGCAATATTATCCACATACTTCTTTGTTGCAGGATTATAATCATTAGCAGGATTGTAAGGAGTATTATTATTTTTTAAAATAACATTATCTTGAACAGATTTAACACTATTATCTACATATTGTTTTGTAGATGGATGATAATCTTGTGTAGGTGTATAACTGGCAGTATTATTTCTAAGAAGAACATTATTTCTAATACCATTAGCAACAGTATCTACATATTTTTTATGAGCAGGGTTATAATCTCCAGTTACTTCATATTGAGCAGTATTATCACGTAAAATAAAGTTCTTATTAGTTTCAGTAACGCTTAAATCTGATTTAATAACCATAGTTTGAAAAGCATCTCCAAAATATACAATAAGATTAATAGTATCTCCTGAAAGACTACTCAAAGAAACTATCCATCTACCGTCTATATCAACCAATTTAATAGCAATAACTTTACCTGCTTTAACAGCAGCTTTCAAACCATTATAGGCATCTTGACTTATTTTATTTCCATTAATATCAGCAACAAAAGTATAAACTTCTTCAATTTGAGTATAAGCATTCCAAGCTCCATTTTTACGCATATAAGGATTACCATCTTTAGGAGCTTCTTCAATACCACCAGATATTTTAACCCAATCTTCTTGCCTACTATAACTTGTTTTACTTTTAAGTTGCCAAAGTTCTCCGAGTCTATCACCGACTTCAACAGTCATACCATCATAAAGCCAAACTTTATTATTACTATCTTTCCAAGTAGCTTCAAGAAAAAGTTCAGCAAAAGTATTAACTTTTCTACGGGCATCCAACGGAGCTTCTTTACTAAGCTCTATATTACCCGACATATTATAAACACCTCTATCTCTTGCCATATCTATTAGAACATAATGTTAAACGTAGTAGCGCCATTAAAACCGCTATCGTTACGTGTATATTTTTTATAAGCAACATTTTTACCTTGAACTTGAATAGTTTCTTCAGATACGGTAAAATTGCTAATAGGATAAGCTTCATACTTACCAGACAAAGTATTAAGAACTTCTATACTTGTAACAGTATATTTAGCCGGTATTTTAAAAGTATGTTTATTTGGACCTTCAGCGGCAAATTTAATAGCTTTCATATTATGATTAGCAGTAAGAGCTTCTTTCTCAATAGTATTATTATTTTTAGCATTGGTAAAATAAGGATAAACACCTGTTACTGTATGACTAATAGTATTTGTGGGAATACTACTTGTAAGAGTAACAGCATTCTTAGTTTCTGATTTATGATTAATATTTGTTTTACCAAGATTGCTACAAGCATAATAAGTAGGCATTAAAGCAAATGTGCAACTATGTCTAATACCAATAACATCAGCTTTCACGGTATTAGTTCCTTCAATAGCTTCAAAAGTAACAGTTGGAATTGTAACACTGGCTGGATTTGCATTAGCCGTAGCATTAACAACACTACCGTTGATAGTACGAGATAATTTATAAGTATCTGCACTATTTTGTATATTAGTAGCAGAAACGTTTATAGAAGTATTAGAACTATCTTTTGTATTATCGTTAGCTAAAGAATAACCATAAGTAAAACCGCTATACTTTCTATCGTTTGTAGTTTTATTTCCAGCAGCAATGGTAATAGTAGAAACTGTTACAACAGTACCAACTTCAATAAGACCAGATTTATTAATGGTCATAGTTGGAGCAGGAACTGTAGATTTAATAGTACCTTCTGTAAATACAAGATTAGCAGGATATATTTCTTTAGTAAACAAATTCATAAGAACAGTTTGTAAATCATCATCTTTATTTATTTCTGTTATACCAGCTTTATTGAGTAAATCCGAAAGAGGGCCACCAGCAACAGGAATAGTATTAACAACAAATACTTTATCTGTATTTACTTTAGAACTTACATTTCCAATATAACCATTATTTACCCAACCTTTTACGGTATCATAAACATAAACTTCATAAGCTTTATCTGTACCAACACCATAAGCATCTCCTTGATTTGGGTTAGGAATATCTGCTTGAAGTTGTTCAAGACTATCTTTATATCCAAGAATAGTAAAGTTTTTACCATCTTTACCATTAGTACCATCTACACCATCTTTACCAGGCGCTCCTTGAGGACCAACGTTACCGGTATCACCTTTATCTCCTTTATATCCTTTATCTCCTTTATCTCCTTTATCTCCTTTATTGCCTTTAAGATTTTCAAAAGCAAAATTAAATGTACGCTCAAATTCAGTACCACCAATAGTAGCAGTAACAGAAGGAGTTCCTATAGTATCATTTACTGTTGCAGCAATAGATTTAATAGAAGCAGATTTACCATCTACACCATCTTTACCAGGCGCTCCTTGAGGACCGGTATTACCAGTTTTACCAATAACTTTAGAAACATTCCAATGATTCTTAATACCATTAGTAATATTACGAATTGCAATCCAAACAAAATCAGTAGTAGTCTCAACCCAATTATCTGGATTATCATCGGGATTACCAGGATTATTTTCAAGATTACTATATCGAGTTTCAATATATTGATTATGAGTAAGCTGAGCAGGCATGCTCCATTCGGCATCTTGATTACGACCATCTTCTGTAAAAAGACGTTCAGAATACCAAAGAGTATAATCACAATCATAAGGTTCAGCTTTCCATTCATCCTCTACGGGGGAGGGACTCGAATAACTTCCACCCGTTGGTCTATTAGGATAATTAATATTACAAGTATAAGCTCGACCAAGACGACAAGAAGCAGCAGCTATTTCATAATCAAGCCAATATTCATCATTATCACCCCCCGTAGGAGATGAGCCAATAGGAACATCTTTCTTACTAAGATAAACACGTCCATTATGCTTAACATAAGTAAGTCTTTCATAAGCTTGTTCCGCATCATAAACTTCAGGAGTTGCAACAGTTGCTATTGCTTTTCCCAAATCTTTCTTTTCTGTATCCATGTCTAACAGTGATTAAATTATCATTTTCAAATTCAAAATCAATAGCTTGTTTGTTAGCAGATTTATCAATCTCATGTAGATGCCCAGTTTTGGCATCAAGTTCAAGTTTAACATCGGTTTTATCTTGACAAGGAAGAATATCAAGATAAACATGACCATTATCTTCTATACCGTTTAAACGATATTCATAAAAAATATCATTCTCTTTAAAATAATTATTAATAAAACCAATAATACATTCAAGGAAAAGATTAATTTTCTTAATATCTTCAAAGAAGTAAGCGGCAATAAGAGATTGAAAAAGATTAAGATTATAAACAGCTTTACGAAGTTTATAATTATCTTCATGAGCATTGATAAATATTTTAATCAAATCGGCATAAACACATTTAAGTTCTTTAGGAACATAATGATAAAAGAAATCATAAATAGATTTATCATGTTTATAGCTTCTAATAGTACGACTTCTAATAGTACGATATGTAGGGTCATAATTAGACCATGAAGCAAAAATACTTGTACTGTATCTACCATCGGTACTTTGACACTTTAAAATTAAGTACATCATTTCGGTATCATTACTACCAGTAGTACTTACATATACTTTATGTGTATAAGTATTAAGCCCAGCATTCCAATTATCACAATAAATACCACAAGAACTTATAGTAGTTTTAATTTTACCAGCAGTATAATTACTGGTTTGGTCTTCACCGTTTCCATTATTATTTATAACAGTTTTGTTAAGAACTTCTTCTTTAACTAAACGATAATTAGCTTCGGCAGAATCATATCCTGGATAAAATTCCCAACTTACATCTGCATCATCAACATAAAAAACATAAACTGTTTTATAAGTTGCTCTTTGCTGATGTACATTAAGAGTAACAGATGTGCTATTATTAGCTACAAGTCTAACAGTAACAGTACCACTTCTTTCTTGAACATTTGGGTATATCTTATTTTCATCACATTTGATATATCTTTCGTTTTGATTACCAACATGAATCCAATCAGCATTAGAAATAGGTTCCCAACTAAGATTATCTTCAACACTAACAGTTTGTCCATTAACAACTCGTCTATGTTCAGCACGTGTTATTTCAAAATAAATATTGCTATAAGGCTTTGCTTCAAATTCAAAATTAGTTTCTCTTGCTTCAATAAAATATTGGTCTTCAACAGTAGAAGAAGCTTTAGTAATAGTAAGTTTTTCTGTATTAGCAACTCCGGAACTTTGTGCTTGAATAACATCATATTGAACAGATACAGTTTCATCAGTTTGATTAAGTTCAGAAGTAATATAAATATTAGTACCTTGAACACTTGCAGTAACTCCACCATATTTGCTTTCTCCAGCATTACCACCTGTTTGAGAAAGATAAAAATCTATATTTTCTCTTCCACCCTCTGGAGCATCATTAACATATTTCTGTCGATAAGATTCAACAGATATAGTACGACTATCAGCTGTATTAGCAAGAGAAACTTCATTATCGTGAATAGACAAATGATAAGTATATCTAACAGAAGCACTATTTTGAACAATTCTAACTTCAAGTGTTTTACCTGATTCAGCTTGTTGAGTATAAACTATTTTACCTGTTCTTTCATCTTCTCCGCTATTTGGTGCAACAGTAATACTATTAGGTAAACCGTCTTGAATAGTTATAAAATCATTTCCAGTAACAACAGAACCAATATAAATAACAGGAGTTTTAATTGTAGGTTTACCATTAACGTAATGTTGTTTGTAAGACTGAACATTAAGAATAACATTTTGACCACTTGAAGGAGAAGTTAGACTTTCTTGGTCAACAGTAAATATATAGTTAATTTCTTCTTGAGCAGGATTTTGTTTAATATCTATAATTTCAGTTTTATTGCTTTCCATCTGTTTAATAATAATACTATCTGTACGAATATTAGTAGTATCATTAGCAGACATATACCATTTAGCTTTATCAGAAGTATTATTTTTAAGAAGCCCTTTATCAGAAGAAGCTGTATAAGGAATATTAGTTTTATCTCCTTGAGCAACACCATTAACATAAGTTTCTTTATAAGACTCAACAGTTAACGTAACAGGATTAGCTCCATCGGCATTAATAGTATTATTATCAACAGAAGCAACAAGTCTATATCTAATTTCTTTATTAAGACTATCTTGATGCAAATCAATTTTCTTATTCCCTGAAACACCAACTTCATCACGCTCAATAATAATAGCAGCAGAACGAATTTCTTCGGTATTAGCTTCCGCACTTACTCTATTACCTTTGACTTTAAAATAAATACTTGAAGAATAAGCATTATAAGGAACATTAATTTTATCTCCAATTGGAGTTCCTTCTTCTCCTATGAGTTCTTTATAAGATTCAATGGTAAAAACTTTACTACCACCCTCGGCAGGTATTTCAATAGAAGTAGGGTCAATATTTATAGTATAACGATAAGTATAATCATTTACTTCTTGAGTAACTTTACCTTTAAGAATATTGCCACTTTCATATTGAACTAATTTAAATTCAGCAACACGAGCTTTAAGTTTATTTTCTCGAATAACAAGAGCGTTGTTTGAATCAGTATAACTAAGCCAAGAAGCATCTTCGGAATTATTAAGAACAAAATCATATCCAATATTAAAAGTCTCTTCTTTGCTTCCAATAGAAATAATCTTCTGAGATTTAATATTAAAATAAAGAGTTTGTCCAAGACCATTATCTTGAATATTCAGTTGACTTTCATCATTGGCTTGAAAAACATAATTCGTATTAGTATCAGCAAATTGATATTTATCACCAGTGCAAGTAACTTCAACTTCACTATCTTCTACACGAATAGTAGAAGTACCAACATTAACGCCTGTATATTTTTTAAGCCCACGAACTACAAAGTCATATATATGATTTGCTTTATCAACATCTTCTCGATAATAAACATAAACAGCATTTTTAAAAAGGTTCCAAAGTTGAATAATGTCTTTATTCTTGTTATTACAAACATTATCACAACCAGCAATAGCAGACACTCCATAATCTATAAGTAAAGATTGGATTTGTCTATAAGTACAAACCCAATCTATAGGAACTTTTATATTATGTAAAACAGTATTTTCCATATTCAGAAGTATTAAATATTACATCAATTTTTTCTTTCTCTTTATCAGTAAGAAGAATATCATAATCAATACAACTACGTATAATATCGTAAAAATAAGAACTACCAAAAAGATTAGCAGAAACAAATCCAAGATTTATTTTATCCATATCTTTACAAATAACGTTGTTAATATTATTACGAAGTTTATCTCCAATTCGTTTAAGTCTTTTATCGTTATTCATGGTCGGTATATTTATTATTAATATAAACTATCCAATCATTAATTTTAACATAAAGAATATTATATATTTGATTAATGCGGATTTTATCTTCTTGACCGTTATAAATAATACCAAGTATATTGTTAAGACAATCTTCTTTCCATTCTTCTTTTAAAAATAAAGAAATAGGACGACCATCAATATCATATTGAGAAAGATTATGATAAACTTTATAATATTCGGCATTAATAGTTTGTTTGATATTAGCGACAACAAGATTCTTATTAAGGTCAATATTATTGTTTATAATAATATTTCTACAAAGGTGAACAATTCTTGATTGAAAATTAAAAAACGAAAGCTCAATTACCATCTTACTTTTCTCAACATCTTTACGAAGAGCATCTTGAAAAAGTTTATCAAGAATAGTATTAAGTCTTACAACATTATTACTAACTTCTTTAATAGAGTTAACCATTTCAATCATAGGTTTCTGTTGGTCTTTATGACGAAAATAGTCAATACCTTTAATAACTATAGTATAAAGAATAAAAATACAACTCGATATTATAACAGCAGTAAGCGAATAATCTTTAAGAGCTTGATTAACAAAATCAATAGTGGGCGCGATTTCAGTCATGGATATTAAACAATAAAAGCCACCATTACCATAAATACTTATAGTAACAGTGGCTTTGTGCATTATACAAATTATTTTCTTACTATGTTAGGCAGCAAGTGCAGCCAAGATTGTATCAATAGTCGAAATAGCGTCAGTACTTGTAGGTACAGCTATTTGTACAATTTGATTAATACTCTGGTCAACTGTCTTCATTTCACGAGGTTCAGCAAAACGAATTGTATAAACAGTAAATTCAGCATCAGTGGCATCATCCTGAGCTAAAGGATTAAGCGGGAAATCCGGATAAAGATATTCGGAAGCTTCTTTGTAAGTATATTCAATACCGGCATCAGCAGCAGCTTTGATAGCCAAATCTGTAATGTACTTAGCGTCTGCAACAGCAGCAGTAGCATGAGTTTGAGAAACAGCAAGTCCGAACAAATCATCGCCAAGTGTAAGCTCGTAATCAACGCCTTTTTCTTTAGCAGTAACTGTAACTTTACCATCGGAAGGCGTAGCAGTAACGCCAGCACCAACATTTGCTGTAATCTGCGAAGCTAATGCAGAAGCAATAGTGTCAACAGTATCGCCAGCTTTTGCACGGACAGTAGCAGTCCATTTGTTACGTTCGTTAAAACTAACTCCTTTCTTTACAACAACAACGGTATAATCGCTTCCTGCTACAACATCAGCAATAGTAAAATTACCAGTATATTGAGTAGAAGCAGGATAAACCATTTTGCTATAAGAGAAGTTATTCTTATAAATAGGAACAACAAGTTTACCACCTTTGGCATCAGATTTGCCAAGATAAATATAACCTTTGTCCTTAATCTTAGTACCGTCACTGTCAAGAGTTTCAACTCCAGAAACAAGAGCTACGAAAGCAAGTTGACCAACGGCAAGACTTGTAAGAGCAGTAGGATAAGCAACGCTCTTACCTAAAAGAAATTGTCTCATGGTTAATAATATTTTAATTTACTTTTTGTTCATTAGGACGAGTAAAAGTCTGTTTATAATACTGAACAGCAAGTTCAATTATTTCTTGAATAAGATAATCAGGCATATCACAATTTACATTGTTAGATGGATTTTCTTCATCAAGTCTAACTTTATTAGGTGTCTTAATGTAATTATAAACAAGAACATTAGGGACAGCCTTAGAACTACCATTATATATTTCAACATTCAATTTATCGTCAATAGAAACAGCAACACAAATAGGATGCTGTTTGGTAGCACGATTGCAATAATCTCGAAGACTTCTTTGAAGATATTCAGCTTCGATAATACGACAATCATAAAGAGCTTTGTCACCAACATAACCAATGGCAAAACGAGTATAAAACATTACTTCTTTATTATCAACCTTAGCAAGAAAAGGATGAAGCTCAGTACCACCCCCCGTAAGGGATGAGCCTGATACTTCTCCTTTCTTAGCAAGATTACGCAGAGCATTAAGTTGAGAAATGTCTGCGTTAGCTCTAACAATTAAGTCATTAACAGTTTGAGCATTCTCTGCAATGATATTTCGAGTTTTGGTTATAATGGCAAAATTAAGACAAATATCAACATCTTCTGGAAAAATAGCACGAACAGTTTGCAGCCCCATGCGTTGAGCAACTTCTCTGAACGTGACGTGCATCTGTTCTATATCCATAACTTAAACAAGTTTTAGTTGATTTTCGTAAGCGGCAACAGTAGCTTCATTTTCAGCATTCTTGAACCAAGCAGTAGCCTCTTTCATATTAGCTCCAATAAAATCACCATTAGCAGAAACAATATTTTGACTATGCGGATGTCTAATGAGAATACCATAAGCAACAAGACGTTCAATCAGAGATTTAACAGAAATATTACGGTCATTGTAAAGCTCATTAAACTTAGCAGGTTCTTTCTGGCTAAAATAGTCAAGATTTTCTTGTTTAACAAGGTCATCTTCAGCAAGTGCAGGAACAATAGCTTTATTCTTCAATACACAATACTGAACATAAACATCTTCAAATGCTTTATCATTAGCAATAAGAGTAACAAAGTTACGCTTAGCATTATTAAGTTCAAGACGTTGCTTAGCCTTAAGCTCATTTTCTTTTTGTTCGTCTTTAAAATAAAAACGAATATGTTCTTTGTTAATAAGAGAGTGGTCTTTAGCAACATCAGAATATAATAAGCAATGACGATAAAGAAGATAATCAGCTACATTTTCCGGACTACCGTATTGCCATTTAGTTGATTCAAGAGCGTTAAGTTTAACAATTCTATTCTCAATGGCACGTTTAAGAGCAGTAGCATCACCGCGCTTAACTTGGGCAAATTCAGTTTCAATAGCTTCTTCTTTTTTCTTGAAAGCAAGATAATCTTTAAAATGATTATAATGGAAAGTAAGATTAAGACGAAGACCAAGCTTGTCAACTTTAACCTGAAAATTATTCAGATATTCTTTAACACGTCTAACGAAATTTTGGTCGTTAGGAGAAACACCAATAAGATTAGGAAAGTAAGCTTCAAGTTCACCTTTGTTGGCACAAAGAGCATTTGAACTTCTAATACAGCTACCAATATATTCGTTACGTTCAGCAAGTTCTTTATCATTAACTCTGCGATACAAAGAATAATTAGAAGCAAGAGCTATAACCATATAACGAATATCAACATAAGCAGCATCAGCTTCTTCTTGTTTTCTTTCTACCATAGTGGTAGTTGGTTTCTCTTTATCTACTGTTTCAGTAGGAGCAGCAGGAGCGGTGTTTTCCTGTTTATTTGCAGCACCACCAGCATTAAGTATTGTAGGCATATCTTTTACTGTTTAACGATTAATTATAATTTACATTGCAACAAGAACATCTTCGTCGTGTTGTTTACCTGCAATCCCATGCTACCCTTAATCTCGTAACGAGACATATCAATTTCAGTAGCAGCACGATTAGAAGTAGCAACACCCCAAGAAGCAGGTATCGGAGTCATACCCTCAATAACCTTAGCAATATATTCTTGTCCTTTCTGACGAACAATGCGAACGTTACGTTCACCTTTGTATGTAGAGAAGTCAATAAAGCAAGCTTGATGAGAAGTAATAGGCAGACCTGTACGAGGATGAATTTGTCCATTAGCTTTAGCAGCTTCGGCAATAGTACCCTTATCGAAGAAAGAGCAATGTTTAACAGTAATAATATGTCCGTCCGGAGTAATGTATTTATTGAAATACTTACCGTAAGCAAGAGCATTACCGTTATCCATAATCTTCTTTTCACCGAGAGGAGTAATAAAACCTTTGCTCATAGCTTCGTTCTCAATAGCATGTTGGAAGTCTTGAATAAACCCCTTACCAGCCATAAGAACAATCTCCATTGTACCATCATCGGTATCTTTATTAAGAACGTCACCAACAGTTCTTTCCAACTTTGTCAACGTCAAGAACTCACCGTAAGTATCATAGTTACTTTCACGGCAAATTTCAAGCATACCAGCAGTACGAGGAATAGGCTTACCATTATCACGGTCTTTAAGTTTAATAGTACCGTCTGGCAGTCTGTTATAGGTCGATAACCACAGCCGTTCTTCGTTCATTACTCTCATGTTCAAGTTGAATTGGCGCATTTCTTCGGAAATCCAAAGATTAGTAGTACCACCACTTTCTCCTTGTTGGAACTCATATTTAGTAACAACATTAGAAATATTACCAGCAACTTCTTTAGAGAAACGGAAGAACTCAAGCTGAGAAGTCATCTTACCTGGTCCCATAGTATTACTACGATTACCTTTAGAATAAGATTCTGAAACGGTAGGAGCAGCAAGAGACCAATAAGTTCCTTTATCTAAATTATCAAGGTCGCAGAAAGCAGTCGGGTCAGGATTAACTGGAGCTAAAATATAACCATAACCGTAAGCAGATTCACCAAGGTCTTTCTGAATACGATATTGAGTTCCATCTGGAGCAATCAAACCATACTGTTCAATAAACCAATGAGTAGCAAAATGTACTTCAAATTCAGCACCACCAAGACCAGGTTTAGAATTGGAAGTATTGAAATAAGTAATATAATCAATAAACTTCATGCGTCCCATAGTCTTCCAAGTCCATTGTACAGTAGCAACGCTATCAGTACCTTTTGCACCTTGACCCTCAGTCATAAAAGTAAGAGGGAAACGGTCGTCATCAAGACCATAGTTGTAAGTCAAAAACGCATTAATTTCAACTGGGCTTTGAAGCATAAGATTAGCAACACTTTCTTCGTTGCTATATCCTCTATCATCATAACGCCCAGTTTCAAGAACTCGCATTGTGTACATAATGAATAATTTTATTTAGTTATTAACTATAACCAAGAGCAGAAGCTATATTACCAGCAACACTCTTTGGTTTCGGTGGAGTAACTCTAATAGTGGCAGTTTGTTTTGCAGCGGCTGCCTTAAGACGAAGATTTTTCGTTTCTTTATTAGTAACAGCCAAGTCAACAAGATTAGAATAACTTCCGCCTGTAAAAGTAAGATAAGCACGAAGCAAATCGTCTTGAAGTTGTTCCTTTGGGTCTTTAGCAGCAAGTTCTCTTTCATAACGACTATAATTCTTATCATCAACTTGATAAAGATAATTAAAGAAATCATTAGGAGTAGCTGCAATTTGTTTGCCGTTTTTATTAATAATGATAGTATCAGGTATTTTGTAACCTGCAATTTCTTTACTATCAATAACAGCTTTAACATCGTTCCAGTAGTCTGCTTCTGCTTTACGCTCAGCTTCAAGTCTGGCTTGAGCTTCTTTGGCTTGCTGCTCTTTAAGAGCGGCATCAGATTTTTGAAGTCCAGCTAATTCATTCTTAGCGACATCTAAAAGAGCATTGGTGTCTTTCAACCATTTAATATAAGCATCAACATCACCGGGACGTTTAGATTCTTTGTAGGCTTCACGAATAATAGCTTCTTGTTGTGCAATATTATTTTCATCAATAGTAATAGAACTTCTGTCTTTAACTTCTCCAAATCCACGAGCGTCGTTACCGTTAGCTACGTAATAATTCAGAAAGTCAGCAACAATAGGATATTTGTCAAGAAGAGTTTGAACTCCAGCTTGAGCAATTTCTTGCTTCTGTAATTCAATAACTTCATTAACATATTGAGCAATACCCTCAGGAGTATTATCAAAGGCAATCGGTTTATCGTTCTCATCAGTAACTTCAACACCAATAGCTTTGATAATCGAATCAACATCAATAGAAGTTTCTTTATTCTCATCAACTTCAAATTGAGCAAGATAATCTTTAACTTCTGCGGCTTCTTTAAAAATCTTATTATCTTTGTCAACAAGATTGCCCTCGCTATCAACAGTATAAGATTCTTCACCAATAGAAATAACAGTACCGGCAACTAAATCTCCAAATTTATCATCAGCAGGTTTGTTACCGTCATCGACAGGTTTATTATCTCCAGCATTATCAGCTGGTTTATCAGCCGGCTTATCAGCAGGTTTCTTATCATCTCCAAGACCAGTAGTTTGACCAGTAGGGTCATCTATTACTTTACCTGCGTCTAAATCTGTAACTGGTTCTTGTGGTTCAGTATTACCACTTCCGCCAAAACCAAAATCAATCTTAGGCATAACTTTATCTTTTATTGGATTAATATTATAAGACAAAAGTATAATATATATAATATGGTGTTCAGCAGGTTTATCCTCTACGGGGGAGATTGGTTGCTATATTTCTGCTGTTAAAAATCGCATCAGAAGCGCATCTACGCTTGCAGCCGTTATCCACATTGAACAATTTTATCGAAAATGATTAATCTATCCGCTTTCATATAAGCGTGGCATAGTGGGCTTTAAAATGCGTCTGTTAGTAAACAATATTTACAAATCTAATTTATCTCATTAAGAACAAGAGCATTATAAACAAAAATGCCGCTACTACTCTCACGAGCAATAACGGCACATTCTACAAAACACACTTTAGAAAAGATTATTTTTTATCATATTTATTTTTATTAGCTTTGGCAATTTTATATTGAGTATCAGCTTTATAAATATCTGTAGCTGCTTTAAGTTGTTGAGCTTTAGCATCATTGGCAATCTTTTGCCGTTCATTCATTACTTTTTCACGCTCAATATTATTCTTAGCAACATTAGCAGCATTAGTCACAACAAGGGATGCAGCAGAGTCACCCCCCGTAGAGGATAGCGTAGCTTTCACAGCCTCAATTTGACTATCAAGATATTTTTCAAGACTAAGAGTTTGTCTATCTTGCTCTCCTTGCGCTTGTATCTTATCAAGTTCATATTGTTGTAAAGCCTGAGCATTCTGAGCATCAAGTTGCTTCATGTGTTCTTCATGCTGACGATTAAGTTCTTGGAACTTATTAATAGCCTTTTTAATCTCTGCTGCATTATCTCCATCAATAGCAGCGGCAGCCATAGCAGCATCACCATTTTGTGCAGCACTAAACGCAAACTGTTTATATTGATTAAGTTTATCTCTTTCTTTAGCAGAAAGCTTAGGCATAATCACATAATCTGCATAAAGATGAGAATTAACATCAAGACTAAAGTATTTAAGCTGTCCATTGTTCTTATCTTTATAAGAAGTTTGTAGACCGTCAATCCAAGCAAGTTTAGAATAATCTAAATCACGCTGATAATCGTGAGCACGCATGTGGTCAAACATAAACTCAACAATAACACTACCCATAGAACCACGAATAATAGCTTGTTCAGTAACTCCTTTACCAGCACTATTAGCAATTTCACCATAACGTTGAGGAGTCATATCAACTTTATTCATAGCAGCTTGTTCATTCTCAGCAAGAAGCTGTCCAAGTTGAGTAATATAATCAGAGGTCTGACTATTAAGCATACGAGTTTGTTGAGCTTTAATCATGCCCTGGTCATCTTCATCATCAATATAAAGAACACCATCAGCGGCCATGCGATAAATAGTATCTTCAGGAACTTTACCAAGAAGAGAACGAGCAATCATTAACACGTTCAACTTATTCTTCGCAATAGCCATTTCTCTATGATAAGCAACAATATTACCAAATATCTGATAAGGAAGAACTATATCAATAATACTGAAACGACCAAAACCAGGAAGAAGTTCCATAATACCATTATAAGGGAGCTTACCATTGCGATTGTAAGCAATAGGACGACATTTATAAGGATAAACAGCATTGTTTCGAGTACCTATTCTATCGGCTTCAAAAACTTGCGATTCCCAAATCCATTCAATATTAATATCTCCAGCTTCGGTATTAAGAACATAATCTTCATCAACAACTCTTTCACCAATAATACCACCAGCTTGATATGTAAGAATACCTTTCTTAACTTGTCCACGCCAAACTACATGCCAAACTTCAATAAGATTTGTATTCAAATCACGAATCATAAGAGGGTCGCTTTTGAAATATTCACGTTCTTTGTCACTAAATTTGGCACAACGGTCTGGATAACGCTGTCTATAATTATCCCAATAAAGAAGTCCTTTGTCGTCTTGTGAAATATTACGACCATTGATATAATAAGTATCAAGATATTCCTTGTCTTTATCATCAAGCATATCATAATATTCATCAATAATTTGTTGAAGCGTCATCATTCGACGTTCGGCAAACATATCGTAATCTTCAACAAGAACATTATCATTAGGAACAGGAAAAGCATCTCTATTAGAAACAACTCGTTTAATAATTTGATTTCCTTTTACTTCGGTATAAGTATAAACTCTACCAAAAGCAACCCATTCAAAATATGCACGAGCGTATAAAGCAGCAGAATCAGTCAAATCATCAATAACACCAAGAATTTCTTGTCCTTGAGCAGACATATCATCAATATAATCTTCATTGAACTTCTTAACAAAAGCTTCAATATCAAAATTATCTTGAGGATTAAATTGCTCGGGTTGTCCACCTTGTTCTACAAATGCTTGATAATTATGTTGAATACGTTCAGCTATTTTAGCTTGAACAATCTGCATAAGTTCTTGACGAAGCTTAGCATCACGAGAAAGAACTACTTCGGGATTATTAGCCCCTACAATAAAATCGTGAGGATTCTGAATATATTCTCCAACATATCTACGAATAACACCATTAACTATATCGTAATTACGCATAGTAGCTGGAAAACGAGTATATTCTTTTTTCTCAGAATTATAAGGATTAATAGTTTTTTTATAAAATTCAGGACTAATCTCCCCTTTAAGGAAAGCATATTTCTGTTCAACTTCATCATCACGAGCAATACTTTTGCCAGCAGCAATAACATAATCGCAACAATTGGCATAGTATTCAAACTTATTCCGTTCGGCAGCACTAACACGCTGCTTAGGAAAATTAAAATTATTACTAAAATACATATTCATATAAAGTTTAATTTAACAATAAGCAGCGTATCTACTATAAACATAAAGAGTATTAGTTAAACACTCAAGACGAATACAAAAATATTCATTACAAAAAAGATAAGTACTAAGTTCTTCCATATTAATACCAATTACGTTTCCAAAACTTTTCTGCTGCATCTTGACTTTCAAGAAGTTTCTTTCTATTACTATTCTCACCTTGAGCTTTAATGTCAAGAGATTTATTATAAATAGCTATAAGAAGCATTTCAGAAACACGGTCAAAGTTACCAACAGGATTCCATTTTTTAAGTTCAAGAATATCTTGATAACAAGGAATACGAGTAAAAAGATAAATAGGTTTACCCTCTTCATCTTTACCTATTTCTGTATAAAGAAACTCTTTAAACAAACGAATAGCATCAAGCTTCTTTTGTCCATCTGTAATATTATAACCATAAGATTTACTAACAGCACCTTTTAAAGTAGTGTCCCATACAAAGAGAGGTTCAAAAGCAAGATAACGAGTAGCTTTCCATTTGCTAAAATTGGAAACAGTTTCACCGCGGTTAACCTCAACAATACCAGTTCTTACACAATTATAATAACGACAAAGTTGATAAAAAATTCTATCAGCTTCTTCAAGTTTATTAGGACGTCCATAATAAGCAGCACAACATTTTAGTTTATAACCATTTCTTGCAGATGGCATTTCCCAAACATGAATACTATTATGAGAATGTTTATCGGTAATTTCTTTAGCATCTTTATTAATACCAACTGGGTCATAAGTGGCAGCATAAGTACCCTCTGGAATTTCTTTAACTTCACGGTCGTCTATATATCGAATATCATATTGAGGATGAAACCAAATACGAATACAACCATGAGGATGTTCATTTCCTTTACGGGGTACACCTTGTATCCAATCGTAAACAACAGCATCAGGATTTTCTTCTTTAATACGTTTATTAGATTTAAAAACAAGACTGCTACCTTTCTCTTCAAATTGACCATCAACATAAAAGTTATAAACACTGTCTGTACGAAGACGTTCTTCATAGTTAACAAGTTCTTCACTTGTAAAGAGATTTTCAGTAGCACTACTAAAACTTTCAGCAGGAAAAAGAGCACGTTGACCACAATAATTAATAAACTTAGCAAAAGTCTTAGTTTTAGCTTTCATATCTTCACGAGCACGCATAGCAACTTTAAGACCAATATCGAGATTGCTATTACCATTTTCATCAACAGCAGCAACACCATCTACGCTTCCCTCAAGACCCCAGCAATAAGATTTAAAGAAACCACAAATCTCATTACGAGCATCTTTATCCCAAACATTCTCAAAAGACATAAAGTTAAATTCACCAGGAGCATAAAAGTTTTCTTCAAAGACTTGCATATTGGTAGCAGTAGCAGTTCCCCAAGCAACAAGAAAACCAGTAGTAATATCACCAACTGTCATAGCAGGTTCAGTCACAGTCATAAACTCATTGAAATTCTGCATTGTAGAAAGTTCTTCTACATTAATACCAACAGCATCTTTACCAATGGCGCAGTCTGGATTATTATTAGCAGAAACAGAAATAAGAGAACTTTGCCAACTATCTTCTGATTCTACGCCATTCGGAAGTCTAAATCCAAGACGAAAGTCTTCAGCACTACTACTATAAATACCACGTTTAAACATAGTCTTTTCTTCATAAAAACGAAGAGTATTAAGAGCAAAGTCTGTAAGACCACCTTTCTTAATAAGATATTTATTATCAGCAGCAACGTTGATAAATACTTTATGTTTACGAAGATTTATAACATTAGCAGCACGTGCAGCATTCATATAAGAAAAACCACCACGTCGAGTCTTTACAATAATAAGATGAAAACCATTATTCTTAGCAAATTCATAAACTGCATGTGTCCAAAATTGAGCATCGACAAAACGAGGAAAAGCAAAATTCTTTTCACCAGTAGCTATACGACCAGAAGAATTAATACTCGCTTCATCAGTACGCTCCATACGAGTATAATTAAGAAAATTATAATAATCACCGCTTATATGAACATCTTCAATAGAACCATCCGGATTTTGCCATATAGGAGCACTAAAACCATTCTTTCTACGGTCTGCTTCACGCTTACGAAGCTGTCTATAAGGAATACTATCTTCTTTAAAATTAGTATATTTATTTCCATTGGCTTCAAAATAATCAGCCATTTCTGTAAGTAGATGAACATTAACAAACTTACCTGGCTTAATATTCATAATAAAACCACCACTGTCGCCAATACGGAAATGATTATAAGGGTCATAATAACCTTTTTCAGAAGCAAGCGGATAACGGCTTTTATCTTCTTCTATAAACGTTTTAAAAGGATATTTTTCAGCAGCCATATCTTTATTTGACTAATAACAATACAAGAAAAGCTGATGCGAAAGCACCAGCTACACCACCAATAATCTTAGTCTTTTTCTTAGACTTATTAAGATTACGTTCTAAATTTTGTCTTGCAGTTTCAGAAGCAGAAGCATATCGCTTCATTTCTTCATAACTGTTACTAAGAATATCTATTTTCTTATCTTTAAGATTAATAATACTGTCTTTAAGAACTATAACAGCAGCGTCAATTTTAGCTTTGGTCATTATAATATTTGCAGTACGTAAATCATCAATAGCTATTCTAACACTATCCCTTGCTTCAACCCCCCGTAAAGGATGAGCGAATAAGCTCGTAGAATTTATCAACAGTTGCACTATCATCAAGATTGAGAACATCATCAATAACTTCTTTTTCATAAGTATTATAATTTATAATTGTACTATCAAGACGTTTAATAGAAAGTTCAACGGAGTCAATCCGAACCTTATTAATAACAGTATCGGGCAAACCATTTATTAGCTGAAACGAACTTACTACACCCGACTTATTCAATAATATAATTGTTATTGATAAATTAATTAACGCTATAATCAATGCCATTATCAAAAGCTTCTTCATAACTCCGTTGAATTTATTAGTTAATAGATACAAGTTTATTTAAAAGGTCAAGCGACCATTTACCAGTTTCTCTAAGGTCAAGCACACGTTGAGCAAATTTAATAGCAGCAGTCTGGCCTTGATTAACAGCAGTGTCAAACATTTGCTCAGCAACAAGTTGATTTGGAACATCATCAAGTTCAAAACAATCCCAATATTTGTCTTTATAAAGGTCTTGAACTTTCTTTTCAAGTTCGGGAGTTTTTTTAAGAATACCTTTAAAAGTAGTAGGATGAGCTTTTTTAATAGCATCAATAGAAATCCAACCGTTCCAATTAGGATTAGCTCTACGAGATATTCCTTTATAAGTTTCACCACCAGCATCATCGGGGTCGAAACAATAGCCGCCCTCAGCAGCTTCAATCTTTTTATAAGCAGTTTTAAAATCAGCCATAATTTAAGGTAATTTGTTATCGGGAAAAATAAAATACCAATCTTTAACTCTAAATTGTAAACGACCAGCTTTAGCATTTCGTCTACAACAAGTAAGTATTTGGCTATTTACAGTTCCACATACTTGGTTACATTCAAAAAGACTACGAAATACATCAACTTTGTTTTCGTCATAAATACTTATACGAACAACTTTAGTCGAAGTTCCTTGTTTATTCACATACGGCATCGGCAATAAAATATTTATCTGGATAAACAATCTTATTAAATAAGTCAACGGCTTCACGTTTTAAATAATGAAGTTCGTCAATATCTTCTCCATTAGAAGTAAAGGCTTTAATAGTAATATAAAAACTAATACCAATAGTAATAAGTTTTTGAACATAAAACCCATATTCTAAATCATATCCATCTTTGGTTCTAATAAGTTTATCGTCATAAATAACACGATACTCTCCTACAGTCTTAATAACTTGCATAATAACATCTTATTCATTAAGTACACGATTAATCCAACCTCTAAGATATTTAATATTGTTACCTTTGGCTGCAATCTCATTATAATGACGAATACGTTCAAGTTTATATTTAGCAACAAAAAGTTCAGCACTAATAGCAGTATCAGCTTTATAAGCATTAAGACTGTCTTGAGTTCTACGAAGTTGTTCAGTAAGATTAACAATAGTTATACTATCCGTGGAACTCCCCCGTAGAGGAATGTACTTGATAATAGGCTCTGGATTTTTATTATAAAGAGCAGCTCCAGAAAGTACACCAAGTATAATACCAATAACTAAACCAATAATAGTATTTTTCATAATCCAAGAGTAAAATTACGTTTAACATCTTGAGCTTTAAGTTTAGCTTTTCTATCAGCTAAAATAAGTTCAATTTCTTTTTCTCTATAAGGAAGAGTATAAAAAGTTATCTTCTCTGTCGGATTCTCTTTAATATGATAAAGTCCATCAGGAAAACGTTTAGGCATTCCATACTCGTTAAGTTCAAAATCACAATCAATATGAGCAAGCCAAAGTCCTCGAATTTCAAGACCTGTTATAAGATTAACAGCTTTAGCATACATACTCAATTGAAGATTATAAATACTTCCATTACAATGAGGAAGATTGTTAACAGGTGGAAGAAGAGTTTCTTTTTTCTCTACCCATTCATTAGTCATTTGAGCAGGTTTCTGTTTCTTATCTTTACGATAATAACCAGATGTAAATATAAGCCCGCCACGATTGGTTTTCCAATCTCCAATTACAGCTTTATTATCCCATTCATTAACAAGAAGAACATCAATAGTACCACTGATAAGATAATCAATAAGAAACATACCAATCTCAGCATAAATCTTATAACCAAGACTAACGTATTTTTCAAAGACTTCGTAAAGATTATTATATTTATAATCAGTAGCTTCTTTAAATTCTTCTATATTAAGAAGTTTATAATTAACATTAATAGAACTTAAATCAGCAACAGTAATCATTTCTCCGTCACCATCACGTTCAAGATATTGAATAGCTTGTTTAAATTTACTTGCTCCTTTGATACCATCTTCAAGTCCATTATGAGCAATAGTACCTCGTTCACAAGCTTCTTTAGTAATAGTGCTCCATTGAGCTTCAAGTTGTTTTTCTGTAACACCAAGCTCTTTAGCTTTCTTATGTAGCCAGTATTCTTTATCAAATTTAGGAGCATAATTATGAAGTATAGTAGTAGTACTTATATAATCATTACCAAGAGTATCATTATATTTATGTTCCTCTTCATGAAATATAAGCTTAATTCCATTGTATCGTTTATCAATATTCATAGCATTAGTCCTCGTCAACCATTGAAGATACAATTTTAACACCGCCACGAGCAGTTCTTGTTTCTTCTTCATAAGCCGCTTCTTCTTCTGCTTTCTTAAGAGCAGTAATAAGATTTGGTAAATCAGTTATACGTTTATTTATCTTATCCATATAATCAATAAATACACCAGCGTCTTCAGCAGATAATCCGCTTTGAAGTTTATCGTTAAGTTGTTCATTGATTATATTAGATGAAACAGTGATATTACGAATAGCTTTTTGAAGAGATTCAACAGCTTCGCCAGCAATACCACATCGTTGGGAATGATAACGCTTAATAAGCTTCTCAACTAAAAGGTCAGGTGTATAAGTAGTAGGAAGGTCAAAATTTTCACGAGCACGTTGAAGAGCTTCGCTACGACTAAGACCTTGACTAAGACAAGGGCCTTTAGGGTCAGCAAGATAATAAATAACACCAACTTCTTTAATATACATTTCTTTGTTCTTAGAAGTATCTCTAACAAAAAGAAGACGAACGTCTTTATCAAGAAGTTGAGTAATGCTTGGAGCAGCAGGCATTCCTGTCTTATCAATAGTAAGCAGTTGGTCAATCAGAATAGGCTTCGACATAAGCATCATTAAGTTCTTGATTAAACTCTACAACATGAAGGTCTTTATGAAGATAAATATAAAAATTAGCATAAGATACTCCATGCTTTTTAGCAAGCTTAACCCAAAGTTTATAATTCTTGTTTCTATTTTCTTTTTCAATACGACGTTGAAGTTCGGTATTATTAATCTCAAATTTCTTCCGTTTAATAAGATTATCACGAAATTCTTTATATTCTGCTTCGGGAAGAGTTTCACGAGCTTCTTTTAGTTCATGGTAAGAAGCAACAATACTTTTACGAAGAAGATTACGTTGTGCAACTCCAATATAAGGAATATCAACAGCTAATTCTTTAAGAAATTGTTTAGATGCTTCGTGCTCTAAATTCTTAATAATAGCACGAGTAAGAAGTCTTTCTTCATCGTTAGCAAAATCAATATCTTTAAGAACGTTCTCGTAATCTTTATAAACTAAAACATAATCCTCACCTAAATCAACTCCGTCAAGAATATTATCAAGTTTTTCTTCAATCATATTATCAACTTTAGTGAGATAAAAAATAAAGCCGCCAACAAGAATATCAAAAATAATATCTGTTAGCGGCTTGGATTTATTTAAAATACAGGCAGAAAGACTTAATTAAGATTACTCTTATCATGTTCAACTTTAGTGCAAGCAATATTAGCATCTTGTGAATAAGAAGCTTTAATATCACAAAGAGGAACAATTTTAAATTCAACAAAGAAAACATCAGGAGCAGACATTTTAGCTTCGTGTGCACCAAGAGATTTTCCACCATTAAAGAAAGAACCATTCATAATAGCTTTGGAAAGCTCACTATCACTAAGACAATATTCGCAAATAGCGCCAAAACAAATAGCGTTATTACGAAGTGATAAATGAGTTCCACGTTCAAGAGAAGAAGTATCAACAACAGCAAGGTCACCAACAGCAAATGGAACTTTAGATTCATTGTCTTGAATTTTAGCAATAAGAGGAACAACTTCTTTAGTTCCATTATTACCACTCTTAAAATCGGAAAGAATACTAAAAAGTCTATCTTTATAACAGATAGCAATAATAGCATAATTATTAGCTATCTTCACATCATTAAGAAGAGCTTTAAAGTATCTCTCATCAATTTCAGAAATAGCAGTAGGAACTTCAATAGCATACGGCTTTAAATCGCTTTTAATTCGTATCATAAATAATTTATTTAGTTAAACAATCAATACCAGCGTCACCGACTTTCATTTTACTTTTCTTATTAACAGGCTTTTTATTATTACGAGAGCCAGGAACATAGTCGGCTTTATATTCATCTCGTTTAATAGCCTTAATCTTATCAATAATATTATCCATACTTATTTTGTTTCTGCAAGTATAAATATTATCTTTAATAAGAGCCAATTCGTTAAACTATTTTTAACAATTTTTTCTAAGCCTATTTTCAGCCTCACTAAGCGATTCTTTATTAAAATAATACGATAGCTCATTTTTCAAATTATCGTGCCATAGTGGGCAAATCTGAAAGCGTAGCGGGCTATTATCGGCTCGTTCTTCTTATGCCCAAAATTGCTCCAGCAAGCACACGTGTTGAGCAGCTTTAATATCAGCAATAAGAGCAAGAAATGCAACAATAACAAGAACGAGAAACGGAGTAGCAGATATAGGCACATTCACCCCCCGTAAAGGATTCAGCTATGCAATGCTTAACGCAGCTTTAATAACAGGAATAATAAGAGCTTTAATAGTTTTAATAGCATTAGAAACAATAGCAGCTTTAATATCAAGACCAACTCGTAGTTCAATCCTCTACGGGGTGTGAGTGCGGCAATATCATCAATAACGTCAAGATTGGCAGAAACGTCTATATCGTGATAACTACATTATATAATATAAAAATAATGCTTACGAACATGCTCCGGTTATTGATTATATGTATATATACTATATATTATATATAATAAGAGAAAAATATAAATACTTAATAATCAGCTATTTATGTTTAAAAAATAGTACACAACTATTGTACTAAAGTTGCCTATTTTTCGCTAACTTTAGTACAAAAAATGTACTATAATATGGAGTATTTTAAAGCTAATAGAGCTGTTCTCGAACATGCTCTCTTTGAGGATGAGAGTAATCCTTCTATTATTCTTCCTATGCCTAACAAAATTGCCTCTAATGCTACTGGAGAATATCTTGTTGCTACTGCTGGCAATTATGATATTATTAAAAAACGTAGTGTTCTTCATAATCATCTTCTTATTAATCACGATATTATGAGTTATATGGTTGATTTTAATGTTATAGAGCGTGCTATGATTGCTTATATTTCTAAAACTATTCGTTATCAATCTAATGTTGTTCCTCTTTCTCCTGAAATACTTGCTGGTAGACTTAATCGTATTAAAGTTTATCCAAGAGAATTTTATCCTGCTATTGCTCATCTTACTAATCTTAATATTATAAATCGTATTGAATATAATGGTCTTTATTGTGTTAATCCTCTTTATATATTTAAAGGTAGTATAGAACGTTTTATTGAAGTTTATGATACTTATATTGGCGGAACTGAACAAGTTTCTGTTAATGGTCGTATAATGTGTAATACTTTTGTTATTGGAAGAAAGGTTGGTAAAGACTATCATTATAGTGTTTATAAAAATAAAGATAGTGCTCTTAAAAAGATTAAGATTAATAAAGCTCAATTTAAAGCCGAAGAAGAACCTATTGATGTTACTCCTAAACCTGTTTCCAAACCTGTTATAAGAGATAATAACGGTAAAAAGATAAAGTTTAATTTTAGAAAGATTGATAAATGATAGTAACGCTGGTCTTGATAAGGCTGGCGTTTTTTATTGTGTTAAAGATAAGAATTGACGAGATGATGAGGCTAATAAAGCTGATAAAGTAAAGAGAGTTTAATAAGATGCAAGATATGATTAAGTTACAGAAGTTAAAAGAGATACAAAAGAAGATGAGAAAATAATAGGCTTCTTAATATTGGTAAGAAAGTTAATGAGAATGAACTTCTTTGTAATAGGCTAAATTTTTATATGAGAGAGTGTGACGATGTTAATAGGAATAATAAAGATGATATTTGTAAGGCTGTTAATAGGAAAGACGGTCTTAGTGGATAGGTTAAATTTTATGCAAGTGAGTGTGGAAGCGAAGGTACTGGGTATGAACCCCCGGTACTTGTGCTTCGTCTTGACACCCCCGTCATTGTTTATTAGGACTATATTATTATTGATAAATTTGTTTATTATATTTTTCGAGAAGTTTTTGCTTAGCCTAAGCAAACTCCTAAGCTACGAGTTCTCATTCATCAGCATCTAAATATCTCGACAACGAACAAAAGATTTGTTGTCGTCAAGCGCAGGTTATCAGTCCTTACCACGCTTGCCAATATTAAAGGGCTTAATCTAACAAATTTATTTATTATGCCAACAGCAAACGAAATTGCGGCTAAACAAGCCGAAGAAGCTGCAAAGAAAGCAGCAGAAGAAGC